>ERZ780026.218-NODE-218-length-31178-cov-4.41982_pt1 | contig 31178 bp, 27 predicted proteins | sample MGYA00511861_ERZ780026 | MGnify/ENA primary metagenome ERZ780026 (study PRJEB29588, sample SAMEA1972002) | human gut metagenome | biome: human gut; feature: human-associated habitat; material: faeces | place: Denmark | collected 2008/2010 ...
GAAAGTTCCGTTTTTCTCAAGAAAACATACAGTTTTTTTGCCAGAGTCAGTTTTTTCTTCATATGCTGAGTGCATATTTTTGAGATTACCATTTGAATCGAGCAAGGAACTATATTTGTCAATACCGTTGAGATTTTTATAGTGGCTGTCCGTACTTAAATCTTCGATTTTCGTAAGTTGATTTGGCGTATCCGGATCAAATAAATCAATACCTGTTTGATTTATAGCTTCTGTTTCAATAGGTAAAAAATAGTATCCTTTATTATATACGGCTGCCTCTTTATAGTTAGGATTTTTACATATAATATTATCCTTGGTAAAGTAAATTACTACACCTTTGTCTGTAGCAAAGTCACTACCAGCATATTTTACAGCAGCACCTTTTTGACCGGCTGAGGTTTTACAAGCCATATTACCGCCGATTACAAGAAATTTGCACTCCAAAGTACAGCCATATGATGCATCAGAATTAGGATAGTAACAAATATCCTGTAAGTCTACACCTGTACTTGATTTTACATCAGTACCTGAATAATTACCAAGAAGATAGATACCGTTGTTATATGCAATAGCTCTGCAACGGCTTCCTGAGCTACTTGTGATTTTTACTGCCTTATCAAAAACAAGTGGGAAAAATGATGAAATTGGTGTTTTTTCTGCTTCATTACGAAGAATATATGCCAAACCGCCTTTATCTTCCATACCTTGAATTGTACGGAAATCTCTTTCTTCATTTAAAGTAGATTTAATTTGAGATCTTAAAAGAGAGAAAGCTGTCTGGTCACCGAGCGTAAGGAAACCTGTGCTACTTGCGGCAGGTGGAGTAGAAAATTTCTTTTCAGACATTCTGAGTGATGTGCTTACTTCTTTCTTTTCCCAATGCTGGGTAACTTCAAATTTAGCTGAAATATCACCTGTGTTGCCACCGTTTGTGTTGTTGTACTTGCTTTCTGAACCTACAGCTGTAATAGTATATTCAGTGTCTGAAGTCTTTGTTATTTTAACATAAGCGTTGCCAATAACTGTAAAGTCTGTGCTATCAATAAAATTCTGTGCGTCAGATGCATTTGAAAAATCCTTTACCTGAACATTACCGGATGCATCATAGTAGAAAACATAATATTTTGAATCATCGATATTTGTAGGTAAGTTAAGCTTGCCGTCATTCAAGAAATCCTCAGCTATATCAAGAGCACTTTTTGAGGAAACATATGCCTGACGAGAATTCATTGATGTACCGGTTTCTTTTTGCTGGAGCATTGCAATAGATAAAAAAGAGGTTGTTGTTAAGAAAAGGACTGCAACCAAGGCAATGGCAAGCACCATAGAAAAACCCTTTTTGCTGTTAATCTTTCTCTTCTTTGTAGTGAATTTCTTCATAAAAAAAACTCCTTTCGATTATTGAAATACAATTAGTTAATAACTGAATACATACCGAACATTGCCTGTACGATAGAAATTACAACGAAACCTACGATACCGGCGATAATGATTGTCATTGCAGGTGTCATTGCATCTGTCATACGCTGTGTAGCGTCGGTTGCCTGTTCTTCGTACATATCTGCCATTTTGTTAAGGGAATCGCTGAGCATACCGCTTTCCTCACCGACTCTTATCATTGATACAAAGAGCGGATCGAAAGCTTTTGGGTATCTTGAAAGAGAAATATTGATCGGTGTACCGATTCTTACATCTTCAATTACCTGGTTAAGACAGTCGGACATAAATTTGTTGCCTACTACATCTCTTGAAAGTTCAAGTGCGTAAAGAATGTTTACACCGGAAGAAGTAAGTGTTGCCATCATATTTGCAAATCTTGTAAGCTGGTTAAGTCTTAAAACTTCGCCGATAATCGGGATTTTAAGCTGGAATGTTGACCACCACATACAGAATGAATAGTTCTTTTTGTAAAGAATTCTGATTGTAACTACAATTGCAACGATAATAAGAATAATGAGCCAGCCGTAATGAATAAGTACATCTGAAATACCCATTGTAATTTGCGTCATTATCGGAAGTTCGGAGTCAAAACTTTCAAACAATCCTTTAAATGACGGAAGTACAACTACACTCATTACTATGATAAGTCCGATTGTAAGAATGAGGAGGAAGATAGGGTAAATCATTGCACCCTTGATCTTGTTCTTAAGTGTGATTTCCTTTTTGAGAAGACTAACGCACTTATCAAATGCTTCATCAAGTCGACCGTTTGCCTCACCTGTTTGAATAATGTTTACATAAACAGTCGGGAAAGTTTTAAATGAGCTTAGCGACTGCGAAAGAGTAATACCGTTGTAGAGGTTTGCGGTTATTTCCTGTAAAATTCTCAACATATTCTTATCTTTTTCAGTGTCACACATTACGGCCATTGCAACCGAAAGCGAAATACCCGAACGAATCATCAATGCCATCTGGTGCATAAATGTAAGAAGTCGCTTGTTACTGATTTTTAATGTATGCACATCTTTTGAACCGCCAAGATCACGCTGCCAGATCGGAATATCTTCCTGCGAACCTTTTTTTACTTCATTAATGGAAATAGCGATAAGACCACGCTGTTCAAGCTTTCGCTTAACCTCTTCCTTGGTGTTTGCTGTCATACGGTTACGATATTTACGATTTTTTTCGTTTACTGCTACATAAGAAAATTCCATTATTTTTACCTCCTGTTAAGATAAGCGTTTGTGCTGTTTTGCGGGAGATTAGAATACTGTGGCATTGGAGCGGTCAACTGCTGCGGTGGTTGCTGTGGTATTCCCGGTACGCTCGGCTGCGGAGAATTGTTGCCGCCTGTAAGTGCTGCGTTATCAGCCACATCGTAACTGTACTTGTCGGCAGTTTCTTTTGAAATAAGTCCTCTTTTGAGGAGGTTTTCGATACTCAACTTTCTTGTAATCATACCTGTCTGCTGGTTCAAAGAAATCATCTGTTCAATCTGCGGAATCTTATCTTCACGGATAAGGTTAGCGATAGCAGAATTAACAAACATAATTTCAAATGCGCCGATACGGCCCGGACGGTCTGATCTTGGAAGCAAACGCTGTGAAATTACTGCCTTAAGTGTGGTTGAAAGCTGGTTGAGTGCCTGTTTCTGCCTTTCAACAGGGAACATATCTATAAGACGGTCGATTGTTTTTGCGGCACTCTCTGTATGAAGTGTTGAAAAAACAAGGTGGCCTGTTTCTGCTGCACGAAGAGCGATTGACATTGACTCAAGGTCACGAATCTCACCCATGAGGATAATATCAGGGTCTTCACGAAGTGCCGATTTAAGTGCTGACGAGTAAGTTTCACTGTCTTGGCCGACTTCTCTCTGGTTAATAATACATTTTGCAGGGGAGTGCATATACTCAACAGGGTCTTCAATTGTGATAATGTGCAGTTCTTCTCGATGGTTAATTTCATTGATAAGAGCTGCAAGTGTTGTTGACTTACCGCTACCGGTAGGACCTGTTACAAGTACAAGACCTTCCTGCAGGTTAAGAATTTTTGCAATAGACCGCGGCAAATTTAAATCGCCGAGTTTTGGAGGATTCAATTTGATTACACGCATTACAAGCGTCGCACCGTGGCGCTGCTTGAATGCATTAACTCTGAATCGTGCGAGGTTTCCAAACTGATAAGCCGAGTCGATATCGCCTGTGTTGCAGAACTTAAGGTAATCGGCAGGCTCAAGAACCTCGTCAATATACTTCATAACTGTGTCCTCGTCAAGAATCTCTGTGCCTTTGTAGTTCATAATTTTACCGTTTTTACGGTAAGAAGGCAAGTTATTGCTTGCAAGGTGAATATCAGACGCACCGTTTTCAACGGCAAATCTGACCATCTCTTCAAATTCCATAAAACTTACTCCTTAATCTTCCTGATAGATTTCTGATACAGTGTCAATGAATGTATCAAATGATATAATACCGTCATACAACAGCTTTTTAAGGTTATCACGAAGTGAAATCATACCCTCTTCTCTTGCTATTGTGTCAATTTCATCTGTGGTTTTACCGAGATGAATGGCATTTTTAATAGATCTTGAAACAGGCATAACCTCGTGAACGGCAATTCTTCCCTTATAACCTATGTTGTTACAAGCAGGGCACTGACCAGGTTTGTAAAGTGTGAGCTGTTTGGTGATAGGGAGTCCGAGAAGTCTAAGCTCGTCATCTGTTGCATCATATGCTTGCTTACACTCCGGGCAAAGTCTTCTTACAAGCTTTTGGGCAATAACGCCGAGCATAGAAGAAGATACCATATAAGGTTCAACACCCATATCAATAAGTCGGACAACCGAGCTGGCTGCGTTATATGTATGGATTGTTGAAAGTACAAGGTGACCTGTGATAGCGGCTCTTGCTGCGATATCTGCGGTTTCCTGGTCACGAATCTCACCGATCATAATAATATCAGGGTCCTGACGGAGGATAGAACGAAGAACGCTTGCAAATGTAAGTCCTGCTTTTTCATTGATATTAACCTGTGTAGCACCCGGCAAAACCATTTCGACAGGGTTTTCAACTGTTACAATGTTTTTGTCTTCGGTGTTAAGAGATGAAAGAGCAGCGTAAAGTGTGGTTGACTTACCTGAACCTGTTGCACCCGAAAGAAGAATGATACCACGGCTTGATGTCAAAAGCTGGTCGAATTTCTCAAGGTTTTCGGGGAGAAAACCGATGTTCTTTTTATCAAGCTTCATACCGAGTGCGGTTGTAATTCTGATTACGATTTTTTCGCCATAAACACAAGGAAGAGAAGATACACGCATATCAATTTTTTGATTATTGATATTATAGTGAATTCTACCGTCCTGCGGAATTCTTTTTTCCGCAATGTTCATACCGCTGATAAATTTAATACGGCTCGTTACAGAGGGAGCAAGCTCCTTGCTTGAGTCCATATATTTAATAAGTTTACCGTCAATACGGAAACGAATTACCAATTTCTTTTCCTGAGGCTCAAGGTGAATATCGGATACACGCTGTCTTACAGCCTCGGCTATCATATTGTTTACAAATTTAATGATAGGCTGATCTTCAATATCCTCTTGATCTTCGGTGGATACTGTGTCCTCAGTTTTTTTCATCTGGCTCTGAACAAATTCCTGAGCCTCGTCTATTACCGCTTCTTTGTCCGACACACTGAAAATTTCGTCAAGTTTGATTTTAAGTTGTGTAGGAGTACATATAGCGGTTTTTATTTTTCTTTTTGTATAGTTGTTGAGAGTATAAATTGCTTTATAATCAAGCGGATTTGTCATGGCAATCAAGAGATAATTGCCTTCAATCGTAAGCGGCATAACGCCGAGGTCTTCCATCATCTGCTCCGGAATGAGCTGGGCTACATCGTCTGATATGTAGTAGGAAGTAAGGTCAACAAGCGGCAAATGCATTTTCTTTGCCATAAGGTCATAAATCTGATCCTCTGTGACAACGCCTTCTTTTATCAACGCTTGTTCAAGAGTAAGAGTATTGTCTTCCATATAAAGCATTTCAACACGCTTTAATGTTTTTAAACTTACTGTACCGCTTTTAACGAGATAGTCACTCAAGTTAAAAACAGAGTTTTTCATATATGATCATCCTTTCACGGGAATTGACAAGATTAATAGCTAAGGCTGAAAAGACCGAAGTAAAGGTCTAAACCGTAGTTAATTACATTGACTAAGAACAAGTTGCAAAGTGAACCGATGCAGAGAAACGGGCCAAAGGGGAAATAGCTTGAAACTTCGTTTTTTGAAAATATTTTTTTGAAAAGCAAAAATATTATATAAAGGAAAGCTATAAATACGGCGATTAAAAGTCCTGAAAATACCATAGGAAACCCAAGGCAAGCACCAAGTGCAAGCATAAGTTTTACATCGCCGAAGCCCATTCCGTTCTTTTTGAGAATTACAATAGAAAATAAATTTATAAGCATAAGCGAACCGCCGCCGCATACAGCACCAAGCGGAATACTCCACCATTCTTTAATAAAGATTTGCTGCGTGAAAAGGTCGGTTATTGCAAGCGCAACGCAAAGCACTGCAAGTGCAATTGTGAATTGGTCGGGAATAATTGTATATTTAAAGTCACTCATAGCTATGAGGAGCATTGTAATCGAAATTAATAAAAAGAAAATCGTGTAATAAGAATAGCCGAAAAACGCAAAGATGCCTAAGTTAAATATAGCAAACAAAGCGGAAGTGTAAATTCCGCTTTGTTTGAAAATATACCTTGTGCCTAAAAGACTTTCGTCCGGCTCTTCATCATAGTCGCACAGCCATTTTGCAGGCACGACATTCATAAGCCTGTATGCGAGCATACAGAGTACAACTGACAGTATTAAAATTACTGCGAGAGTTATATAGGTTGAAATTTGTGAAAAGTCGATTGGAAGTAAATTAGCCATAGTAAAGTCCTTATAATTATGTAGTTGGTTCTGTTGGTGCAGTAGTTGCAACCTGCTTTGTTGAGTCAAAATAGTACAATGTTACATCGAATGAGGTCGAGTAATCACTGCTGTCTTCCATTGGTGACATTATGAGTGAATTAATAAAGTAACAACCCTTTGATTCCTGTTCAAGGTAATGAACAAGTTTGAGTGTGTTCTCTTCTGAGCCGTTGTAGCTGAAAGAAAGATTTGTTTTAAAAAGCGGAACACCGCCCTTTGATGTTCTGCCCTGGTCATCCTGAATACTTTCACCACGGTTAAGTGATGACATATCAATGCCGAGGTCAGCAAAGATAGACTGTAAATCCTCAACAGATGATTTTGCGTCAATATAAAGTGCTTCTTGATTTTCGTTGTACTGCTGAGTCATTTCGTCAATTTTGGCTTCGACACTTGTCTGATTTGCAAGTACATCGTCGCAGTCGGCAATTTGAGCTGAAATTGTAGCATGATCTTCATTGTATTTTGGAAGCTTTGTAATAGTTGGTACTACAAGTGCAACCAATATAATTACAAAAACAATGAGAAGTACTAAAAAGGCGATAATTGAACCCGGAATTTTATTTTTCTTCATTATTTTTCCCTCCCTTAATTTTCAGCATTGCTGTTATTGGTTGATTCATTAGCAGCGTTTCTTGCTTCAACAGTTGTTTTGTCTGTTGTAATTTGTGCAGAAAGCTGATAAAGGCCTGAATCCGGATCATCTGAAACCGAGAAGGTTTCATTCATTATAAAATATCCGTCCTCTTTGATGCTGTTCTGTAAATCAATAAAGGCAGGGAAGTCTTTGATTGTACCGCTGATCGGAATAGAGTAGCTTTCATCACCGTCAGTAGTATGAGTAATATTGTAACTGCCAAAGCTTTTCATTTTCTTAACAACCTGTGTGTCAAGCTGATTAATTACATCTTCACAATAAAGCTGTGTTCTCGGTAAAAGCTCGGCATCCTGTGACTGATTTGCCAAAGACTGGGTAATGTCATCTCTCTGTTGAATAAGAGTTTTTGCATAGTCGTACTTTGTATTGTTATAAATCATATCATCTACAACGCTTCTGCCAAAGTAGAAACCAAAGAAAGCAAGTCCCGCAACACAGAGTATGCCAAGACCGACACAACCGACTTTTGCAGCCTTTGCACTGTCATCAAGTGTTTTAGCCTGTTGAGCCTTTAGTCCGTAAATAAGGTTGTTCTCAAATACTGTACCGCAGTTCATAAGTTCATTCATAAGGAAGTATGAACCGTTTTTGTAGAAGTCATCTCTTGCCTTAAGTGACGGTTCCGGAACTACAGAGCCTGTATTGAATGTATCAGATACAAGCATAACCTCGCCTGCAAGTCCAAAACCTACAAAATAGTTGCGGATGTGAGGAATGTAAGCCAAGAAGTCACTTAAGAATATCTGGTCAATGCTGATGTTGAGCGACATTGTAACAAGGCGAACATTGCGGACGATATCATCTATAAGGTTTTCTGCAATATCGTCAATCTTTCTTTTTGAAGACGCATTTCTGCATTCATTTTTAAATCCGTATCCGGCGGTACGCAGGTAATCAATAGCGGCAGCCGTGCTTAAATCTCTGTCTTCTTCAATTACCTGTAAAATTTCATCTACAGGGGATGTAAATTCGTGACAGTAGAGAGGCACACCGTTTTTGGCGATAAAAACTCTGACTGCCGAATAGTCCATACTGATGAGAGCTACGGTTTTGTTAAAGCTGTAGATTGTCTTTTGAGCAGCATAAATCATTGCCGCCTCTGACGGAATAATCTGGATAAGATTAAGAGAGAAAGACTTAAAACCTGCTACAAGGTCATCCGCAAGTGCCTTTGGCATTGCAAAAGCCTTAGAAGTAATTTCTTCGTTTACTTCCTTTGTTTTGTATGTAGAGTAATCCTTGTAGATTACCGAGAAGTCGGAAACCGCCTCGCCGACAAAATCTCTGATTCTGTCAATTGCAAGTCCTTCAATTATTCTTTTGGCACCTCTGATATGCTGATACTCCTGACAGGTAAGGTCGTAGCTTTCTACCATAAGAATAACATCACGAACCTCACTGTGGTTCATTGTGCTTAGTCCGTCTTTTACAAGGCGGGCGAGTAAAGCAGGGTCTTCCCATACGGAGCTTTTGTCTTTTAATACAGCCTTGTCAACAGGAATAATAAGAGGGGAGGAGAAAGAGTAGGCTTTCTTTTCGTTAGGGTCAGCCTGTTTTTTACTGTTACCTTTATTTGCAGTGCCGTTAGCAGCTGCCTCGCCTACAGTTTCGCAGGCTGTTATGCAAAGGTATCTTTTGGCAATCTGCACCAGTACATAATTCATATTTAATACACCACCTGAAATTTTATGCTTGTTTAAGCTTATCAAAACCGTTAAAAAATTTTAAACTGATTTGATTATAAAATTACTTTAAAGAATAAATTAAAATAATTTTATAATCAAACAGGGCAAATCAGGGCATATCCCCTAAAAGTTATTAACAATACACAAAAATTGAGTTTAATACACCGAAAAACCTATATACATTTCAAAAGGCTCGCACTCGGCGAGCCTTTTGCTTGTATGTTGTCGGTCATCAGCAAAACCGAGATTGCGTATTTGTTATCAAAATCAGAATAAACCTGAAACACCATCAGAGGTAAGAATAGCTGCTTGACTTGAACCACCAGGAGTGATTGAACTATCGAGGTTTTTACCGCTACTATCCAACCAATAGCATTTATCATCATTTGCATCCCAAGAAAGAGTATATTGTGTACCGCCAATTGTGCGTGTATCAGCAGCAGTGCCAAGACCGATGCTCTGGAGTGACTTCTTATCAACAACATCTTTTACTGTTGCACTTGCCTGATAAACAGATGTATCTTTAGCAATAATCTGAGCGTGAGCTTCTTTAAGAGCAAGCTCAAGTGTCTGTGCGTCTGAAAGAGCAGCACTTCTCTGTGAAGATGCGATTGTTGATGATACAACCGGAATAGCGATAGCTGCGAGTACTGCAAGGATTGCAATAACTACTACGAGCTCTACGAGTGTAAAGCCTTTTTTGCTGTTCTTCTTAACTTCTTCGATTTTTGCAGTTTTTACTGCCTGAATTTCGTTCATTGTTTTTACCTCTCTTTTTAATAATAATTTGTGAGTCGTTTTGCGGAAACTGTAACAGCTTTTGCTGATATGATTTTGCGTTACCGTTCCCTTGAAACAAGTTTATTATATAACATTTTTGCAAGTCTTGCAATATATTTTTACCAAAAAAAGTTAATAAAACGCATTTTTATAACATTGCACAAACTTTACTGCGTTAAATTGTTAAAAGTGCCATTAATTTTTTCTGTTTGAAAGATTTAGCGTTGTAATATTTCCGTCTATTATACACCCTTTTGTTTGGTCGTAAAGAGCAATAGCCTCATCGGGTAATTTTGTACCGTCAATGGTTTTGTCGTTTGCATCAAATTTGCCGTCATTATTTGAATCAACTGCAAAATACACCTTGCTTTTACAGATAACAGGATAATACGGTGTGCCAAAAAGATGTTCGGGCTGAATAATATGCTCAAGTTTATTAGCGGCTATAACTTCAGAAATTTGTATAGTATTTGTGCTTGCATGGATATATTTTGTGTTATCTGCACCCGCAACAGCCGAATCGGCTTCTTTAAAGGCATATTCTATGGTGCTTGCGTTGGTTTTTGCCTTGCTTACAACAGATGACCTTGTGGTTGCCGCAACCACTGGAATGGCTATTGCACTGAGTATTGCAAGTATTGCAATTACCACTACGAGTTCTACCAATGTAAAGCCTTTTTTGCTTTTGACTTTTTTTGCAAGACCTAACGATTTAAATCGCACGCTTGTGCGTGAATTTGGTGTTCTTTTTTCTTTCATTTTTTCTCCCTCATTCAAAATATAATATTTTGCAAAATATTATTACAGCAAATATTGTACACCGAAAGTAAAAATAATGCAAGTGCATTTTTATAGTTTTTATGCCGTTTTTTTTATTAATTTGTTGAAAATAATAATGCCCTTGATTTATTAAAAAACAGTACCGATTGTAAAACTTTTTTAATATTTTTGTTGATATATTGCTTAAAAGTCAGTTTAATTTAATTATATATTAAACACGGATTTTCGTAAAAATTCTCTATACAATTTATATAGGGATTTTTTTAACGGTTAAATAACGGTTAAATTTTCGTTTTATCATTTACAAAACCGAACATATGTGGTATGATGTTAAATGTTAAATTATGTATTTTTATCGGAGGATTTTACTATGGACGCTTATAAAAAGGAATTTATTGAATTTATGGTTGATTGCCAGGTGCTTAAATTTGGCGATTTCGTAACAAAAAGCGGCAGAAAGACACCTTTCTTTGTAAACACAGGCTTTTACAGAACAGGCGCACAGCTTAGAAAGCTTGGCGGCTACTATGCGGAGGCTATCAAAGAGAAATTCGGTCTTGATTTTGATGTTCTCTTCGGACCTGCATACAAGGGTATTCCGCTTTCTGTTGCGGCTACTGTTGCAATCAGCGAAAAGTACGATACAGATATTCGCTACTGCTCAAACCGTAAAGAGGTTAAGGACCACGGCGATAAGGGTATTTTACTCGGCAGTCCTATAAATGACGGCGACAAGGTAGTTATTATCGAAGATGTTACTACAGCCGGTACTTCTATCGAGGAAACTCTCCCAATTATCAAGGCGCAGGGCAATGTTGACCCTATCGGTCTTGTTGTATCTGTTGACAGAATGGAGAGAGGTAAGGGCACAAAGAGTGCGCTTTCTGAAATTGAAGAGAAATACGGCTTAAAAACAACCGCAATCGTTACCATGGCAGAGGTTGTTGAGCACCTTTACAATAAGGAATACAAGGGCAAAGTTATTATTGACGACAAGCTTAAGGCTGCAATTGATGCGTACTATGAGCAGTACGGTGTAAAAGAATAATTACTTAACAGAAATTTAATCGGAGGTGAATGGCGTGGCAAATGAGCATACAGGACACCGTGACCGTGTTCGCAAAAAGTTTCTTGAAAACGGATTTGACGGCTTTGAGCCGCACGAGGTGCTTGAAATGTGCCTTTTCTATGCCATTCCCAGAAAAGATACAAATGCGCTTGCACACCGTTTGCTCGACAGGTATTTAACCGTTGCGGGTGTGTGCGACGCACCTGTTGACGAGCTTATGCGTGAATTTTCACTTTCGCAGTCTTGTGCGGTTTTTCTGAAAATGCTGCCCGAGTTTTCGAGAGTGTATAAAGAATCAAAAACGGAAAATCATAATGTCATCGAGCTTGATCATCTCGGAGAAATGTTTATAAATAAGTTTATAGGCAGAACAAACGAGGCAGTTGCGCTTATGCTCGGAGATGCAAAGGGCAGAATGATTTTCTTTGATATTATTGCCAAAGGTTCGCTAAGTTCGTCGGATGTTCCGCTTAGGAAAATCGTTGACCTTGCGCTAAGGCACAACGCAAAGACCGCTGTTTTAGGACACAATCATCCGAGCGGCTCGGCATTGCCCTCGCAAAGCGATCTGACTTCTACAAAAATTATAAGACGAACTCTTGACAGCATAGGAGTAAGCCTTGTTGACCATTATATTGTGACGGAGTTTGACTATGTTTCCCTGCGTGAAAGTGAAATGTCGGGAAGTATTTTTTTATTGTAATAAGGTTTGATTTTATGGAATTTAAACTGAAATCTAAATATAAGCCTACGGGTGACCAACCTGCTGCGATTGACGAGCTTGTAAACAGCATTGAGTCGGGCAACAGAGAGCAGACTTTGCTCGGCGTAACGGGTTCGGGTAAAACATTTACTATGGCTAATATAATAGAAAGAACGCAAAGACCTACCCTGGTGCTTGCGCACAACAAAACTCTTGCGGCACAGCTTTGCAGCGAGTTTAAGGAGTTTTTCCCCGACAATGCGGTAGAATACTTTGTGTCTTATTACGATTACTATCAGCCGGAGGCATACATTGCCAACACTGATACTTATATAGAAAAGGACAGCGCTGTAAATGACGAAATAGACAAACTCAGGCACAGCGCTACTCTTGCGCTTTCTGAAAGACGAGATGTAATTATAGTTGCTTCGGTTTCCTGTATTTACAGCTTGGGCGACCCGATTGATTACCGAAATATGGTAATATCTTTACGCCCCGGTATGGAAAAAAGCCGAGATGACCTTGTGAAAAAACTCGTTGAACTGCAATATGAGCGCAACGATGTTAATTTTATAAGAAATAAGTTCAGAGTAAGGGGAGATGTGGTCGAAATTTTTCCTGCCGCATCTAACGATTCTATAATAAGAGTAGAATTTTTCGGCGATGAAATTGACCGTATATCCGAGATTAACCCACTTACGGGAGAACTAAAGGCGGTTTTGCGTCATGCGGCAATTTATCCTGCGTCACACTACATTGTTTCTAAGGATAAAATGGCAACCGCACTCAAAGAAATTGACCGTGAACTTGAAGAAAGACTTGCGTATTTTCGTGAGAACGGAAAATTGCTTGAGGCACAGAGAATTGAACAGCGCACACGCTATGATATGGAGATGCTGCAGGAAATCGGATTTTGTACGGGCATTGAGAACTATTCGAGAATTTTGTCGGGCAGAAAACCCGGTTCTTCGCCGTTTACTTTGCTTGACTATTTTCCTGACGATTTCCTGCTTTTTGTTGACGAATCCCATGTTACTCTGCCGCAGGTAAGAGGAATGTACGCAGGCGACCATGCACGAAAGAAAAATCTTATTGATTACGGTTTCCGCCTGCCGTCTGCATTTGACAACAGACCGCTTAATTTTGACGAATTTTACGACAGAATAAATCAGGTTGTGTTTGTAAGCGCAACTCCGGGCGACCTTGAACTTGAAAAATCACAGACAATAGCAGAGCAGATTATCAGACCTACAGGACTTCTTGACCCTGAAATTTCGGTAAGACCTACCGAGGGACAGCTTGATGATTTGGTTTCTGAAATTAATATAAGGGTGAGCAAAAAGCAGAGAGTGCTTATTACCACTCTTACCAAGAAAATGGCGGAGGATTTGACAGCATACCTTGAAACAATGGGTATCAAGGTGCGCTATATGCACCACGATATAGACACCGTAGAGCGTATGGAAATTGTCAGAGATTTGCGCCTCGGCGAATTTGATGTGCTTGTCGGAATCAACCTTTTGCGAGAGGGTCTTGATATTCCGGAGGTATCGCTGGTTGCCGTGCTTGACGCCGACAAAGAGGGATTTTTGCGCAGTGAGCGTTCACTTATCCAGATTTGCGGCCGTGCCGCACGAAACAGCGAGGGCACTGTAATAATGTATGCCGACAGTGTAACCGATTCTATGCGCAAGGCGATTACCGAAACCGAACGCAGAAGAAAAATTCAGCAGGCATACAACAAGGAACACGGCATTACGCCAACCACTATTGTTAAAAAAGTCAGTGAAATTCTTGAAATTTCTACACATACAGATGATGAATTTAAATCGGCTAAAAAGCTGAACAAGGCTCAAAAGCAAAAGCTTATCGAGAGCCTTACTAAGGAAATGAAAGCTGCCGCAAAGCTGCTTGAATTTGAACACGCCGCATATCTGCGTGACAAAATCAAAAAGCTCCGTGGCGATAAATGAGGATTGATTAAATGGCTAAAACCAAAGCAGTTGAATACGGTGATTCAAGTATTTCTGCACTTAAAGGTGCAGACAGAGTACGAAAAAGACCTGCGGTTATTTTTGGCTCTGACGGTATTGACGGCTGTCAACATTCAGTTTTTGAAATTCTTTCTAACTCTATTGACGAGGCGAGAGAGGGCTACGGCAAAAAAATTACCTTAACAAGGTTTTCTGACGGTTCTATCGAGGTAGAAGACCACGGCAGAGGTATTCCCGTTGACTTTAACGAAAAAGAAAATGAGTTTAACTGGAAACTTGTATTCTGCGAAATGTACGCAGGCGGTAAATATAACAACAACGAGGGAGAAAGCTATGAGTTTTCGCTCGGTATGAACGGTCTCGGACTTTGCTCAACACAGTACAGCTCCGAATATATGGATGTTGATATTCGCCGTGGCGGTACCCGCTATACCCTGCATTTTGAAAAGGGCGAGAATGTCGGCGGCTTAAAAAAAGAGCCGTACAATAAAAAGGATACAGGCACAAAAATCCGTTGGAAACCTGACCTTGAGGTGTTTACCGATATAGACATTCAGCCTGAATATTTCCTTGACATAATGAAAAGACAGGCTATTGTCAATGCGGGCGTTGAATTTGTGTTTAAAAATCAGAACGGTAAGAGCTTTGACACCACAACTTATTGCTATGTAAACGGTATTGAGGATCATGTTGCGGAGGTCATCGGCGAAAACGGTTTTACTTCGGTTCAGCATTGGACAACGGAGGTAAAAACCCGTGACCGTGACGATAAGCCTGAATATAAATGTAAAATTGATGTTGCGGTTGCTTTTTCAAATCAGACAAGACTTACCGAGTATTACCACAACTCAAGCTGGCTTGAGCACGGCGGTGCTCCTGATAAAGCGGTGAGAACTGCTTTTCTTTATCAGATAGACAATTACTTAAAGACAAATAATAAATACAATAAATCGGAAAGCAAGATAAAATTTGATGATATTGAAGACTGCCTTGTATGTGTAATTTCTTCGTTTTCGAGCGTATCTTCGTATGAAAACCAGACTAAAAAGTCAGTTACCAACAAGGGTATTCAGGACGCAATGACTGCTTTCTTAAAGCAGAGCCTTGAAGTTTATTTTATCGAAAATCCGCTTGAGGCAGACAAAATCGCACAGCAGGTGCTTGTAAACAAGCGCAGCAGAGAGAATGCCGAAAAAACAAGACTTAACATAAAGAAAAAGCTTTCGGGCAGTCTTGATATGACAAACCGTGTAGCTAAGTTTGTTGACTGCCGCAGCAAAAATGCCGAGGAAAGAGAGCTTTTTATAGTAGAGGGTGACTCTGCTCTCGGTGCTTGTAAGCAGGCAAGAAACCCTGATTTTCAGGCGATTATGCCAATCAGAGGTAAAATACTTAACTGTCTTAAGGCTGATTATGACAAAATTTTTAAGAGCGAAATAATTACGGATTTGCTCAGAGTGCTCGGCTGCGGTGTTGAGGTAAAGTCAAAGGCCAATAAAAACTTGAGCGAATTTGACCTTAACGCACTGCGTTGGAATAAAGTTATTCTCTGTACCGATGCCGATGTTGACGGATTTCAGATCAGAACGCTGCTTTTGACAATGCTGTACAGACTTACTCCTACGCTAATAAACGAGGGAAAAGTCTTTATTGCGGAATCACCGCTTTATGAGATTACAGCTAAAAATGATGTGTATTTTGCGTATGACGAGGCGGAAAAAGATAAGTTTATTGCGGAAATCGGCAAAGAGAAATTCACAATTCAGCGTTCAAAAGGTCTTGGTGAAAACGAGCCTGATATGATGAACCTTACAACTATGAATCCTGCTACTCGCAGACTTATAAAGGTTATGCCGACAGACGCTGAAAAAACAGCGGAAATTTTTGATATTCTGCTCGGTGACAATCTTCAGGGCAGAAAAGATTACATTGTGGCTCACGGTAATGAGTACATTGACAATCTTGATGTAAGCTGACGGGAGGTGCGAATTTATGGCAAAAAGAAGAAGAACACAGCCTGCCGCAACGGGAAAAACACACGGTGTTATCAACGGTGCGGGTGAAGTTGTAGAACAGAACATTGACTCTACAATCAGAGAAAACTATATGCCTTACGCAATGAGCGTTATTCTTTCCCGTGCTATTCCGGAGATTGACGGATTTAAACCGTCGCACAGAAAGCTGCTTTATACAATGTATAAAATGGGACTTTTAAACGGTGCAAGAACAAAATCCGCTAATATTGTCGGTGCAACTATGAAACTTAATCCGCACGGCGATTCGGCAATTTATGACACTATGGTGCGACTTTCGAGAGGCTACGAAGCGCTTCTACATCCTTATGTGGATTCAAAGGGTAACTTCGGTAAATTCTACAGCCGTGATATGGCATGGGCGGCATCAAGATATACAGAGGCAAAACTTGACAAAATCTGTAACGAGCTTTTTCGTGATATAGATAAAGATACCGTAGACTTTGTTGATAACTACGATAATACAATGAAAGAGCCGTCACTTTTGCCGGTTGCTTTTCCGTCTGTACTTGTAAATACAAACACAGGTATTGCGGTAGGTATGGCGTCAAATATCTGTTCTTTCAATTTAAAAGAAATTTGCGAAACCACGGCGGCACTTATTCGTGACCCGAACCACGATGTTATGCAGACATTGCCTGCACCTGATTTTATCGGCGGCTGTCAGATTATTTATGACGAAAACGCCTTAAGACAGGTTTATGAAACGGGTAAGGGCGGAATAAAACTAAGGGCAAGGTACCGGTACGATAAATCGGCAAACTGTATTGATGTACTTTCAATTCCGAGCACAACCACTTGCGAAGTTATTATTGAAAAGATTATTGACCTTGTAAAAGCAGGAAAAATAAAGGATATTGCCGATGTTCGAGATGAAACGGGTATTGACGGTCTTAAGATAACAATTGACCTTAAGCGCGGTGTTGATCCCGACCGACTTATGGCAAAACTTTACCGTTTTACAACGCTTGAAGATTCATTCTCCTGCAATTTTAATGTACTTATCGGCGGAGTGCCGAGGGTGCTCGGTGTTAAGGCTTTGCTTGAAGAATGGATTGCATTCAGAATTGAGTGCGTAAGGCGCAGAACATATTTTGACAGAAACAAAAAAGCCGAAAAACTCCACCTTTTAAAGGGTCTTGAGGCTATTTTGCTTGATATTGACAAAGCGGTTAAAATTGTAAGAGAAACAGACGAAGAGGCAGAGGTTGTACCAAACCTTATGATCGGATTTGGTATTGACGAGGTTCAGGCAGAGTATGTTGCAGAAATAAAACTTCGTCATCTGAACCGTGAATATATTTTAAAGCGTACGGCAGAAATTGAGGCACTTGAAAAGGAAATTGCCGAACTTGACGAAATTCTCAAGAGCAAGACAAGAATTAAAACCATAATTGTAAAGGAGCTCAAAGAGATTGCCGAAAAATACGGTCAGCCACGAAAGAGTATTATAATTTACGAAGATATCGTAAGTTATACGGAGGAAAAGGACGATGTTCCTGATTACCCCGTAAATCTTTTCTTTACAAAGGAAGGCTATTTCAAGAAGATTACTCCGCAGTCGCTTAGAATGAGCAGCAACCATAAGCTTAAGGACGGCGATGAGATTGCCCAGACTTGCGAATTTTCAAATAACGGCGAATTGCTGTTCTTTACCGATAAATGTCAGGTTTACAAAGCAAAGGCAGCGGATTTTGCCGATACAAAGGCAAGCGCTCTCGGCGAGTATGTACCGGCAAAGTTGGGTATGGACGAGGGCGAAAACGCAGTGTATATGGTAGCCACAAAGGATTACAAGGGAATGCTGCTGTTTGCTTTTGAAAACGGCAAGCTCGCTAAAGTTCCGCTTGAGGCTTATCAAACAAAGACAAACCGCAAAAAACTTACGGGCGCTTATTCCGATAAATCACCGCTTGCGGGAATGGTATTCTTTACAGAGGATAAAGAATTTTTGTTGAAAGCGTCATCAGGCAGAATGTTGCTTATTCATTCGGGTGCAATTAATCTGAAAACAACCCGTTCGACACAGGGCGTGGCGGTTATGAAACTCAAAAAAGGTCACAGACTGTTTGAAATTTCGGAGTATGTTGAGGGAACATTTGCAAAGCCGCAGAGATACAGAACGAAAACACTTCCTACTCTCGGCGCTATGCCTGCAAATGAAGATTCAACCGACGAACAGCTTACGCTGATTTAACTGTATATTTCACTTTTGGAAATATACCGAAAAAATTTAAATTTTTTCAAAAAAATCTTGCAAAATCTATAATTTTATGTTAATATAAATTAGTTAGTTTTTGTATTTGGAACTTATTATACATTTATATTACAGAAAGGAACGGTATAATATGGGCGTTTGGGGTATTGTTCTTGGTTCAGTGCTTATCGTAGCAGCCATTGCAATTATCATCGTAATTATTCTTCAGCAGGGCAACCAGCAGGGTATCGGTGTTGTTTCCGGTGCTGCTGACTCTTATTTCTCAAAAAATAAGGCTCGCTCGATTGATGCAAAGCTTGCTCGTTTTACAAAGTTTTTTGCAGCAATTTTCGTAATTATCGTAATTGCACTTAATGTACTTGCTTATTTTGTCGGAAAAAGTTTCTGATTAAGCTTGTAATATTTTTAAAATTTCAAACATAATTATAGACCGTAGGTTAGTCCTGCGGTCTATTTTTGTTTTTATGGTTTAGCAAATTGATTTGCAAATTAATTATAAAAGTTTGATCGACCTTTTCAAAGGCTTGACCTAAATTTTTAAATTATTTTGCCTAACATTTAGAGCAAAACCAATTTATCCTACATACATAAAAGACTCTGTTTTACAGTATTGTTTATGCTAAAGGAGCTGTTAATTATGCCTTTGTGGGGAATAGGATTAATATTTTTCGGTGCATTTTTGCTGTTTGCATTTGCTCATTACATAAGTAAAAGCAGACATCCGTTTAAAAGAAGTCTGCTTTCAATGGCTATAGGACTTTTAACGCTGCTTGCGGTAAATCTGACAGGCTCTTTTACAGGTGTGTACCTGCCTGTAAGCCTTGTGTCGGTGTGTTGTGCCGCATTTGGCGGAGTGCCCGGAGTAACGCTGATGCTTGGATTAAATTTATTTTTTTAAATCAATTTCTGTTTGTTTTATTTTTATCCAAAAGCCTTGCAAAATCAATTAGTAAGGCTTTTTTCTGCACTTAATGTTTTTATTTTCAAAGAAAACGGCTCATTTGATTATAGGGGCTTAAAAATGGCTGATTTAAACAAAGACGGCATTATTGTTGTAAGAGATGTTACCGAGTTGCAAAAAAATATTTCAAAATAAAAATATTTTAATCGCTTGATTTCATTATATTTTAAGTGCTTTTTATAGAATAATCGATATAACAAAATACCGACTCGCATTAAAATTGCAAGTCGGTATCTTGTTTCTTAATATTAATCTTATCAATTGCTTTTATAATCATAAAAGACTTTCGAGTGCTTCGCCTACGCTTTCTTTGTTTTGTGTGAGCATGGCGAGGATTACTTTATAAAAAGTTGTTGGGTTTTCGTAAAAATTCTTTTTGATTATTTGTGCCTGCGGCATATCCGGAGCAAAAATCGAAAAACTCAGCAAATCAAGATTTCCGCCAGAAATTTTGCAGTTTACATTGTAACCCATATCGGTTTTAACGATTTCTACGCTGTTTTCACGCTCTTTTTTCTTTTGCGCAAGCAGGTTTATTGCGCAGTCATACGCTTTTTCTTTTACGGTGTAGGCAAGTATGGTGTCAAGCTGATTTGCAATCATAACTCCGTTTTTGCTGACGGTATATGTCTTTATATCTCCGTCAGAGCCTTCTTCAATTATATTTCCTTTTTCAATAAGATCGTCAAAGCATGAACTTGTTTCAAAGTAATTTGCAAGGCTTTCCTCACATATTGAGTCAACAATAATTTCTTTGCTGACGGGTTCTTTAATTGAATTTAAAAGATAGCATATAAGAATACGAATTTCGTATTTGCTCCTCATTCCGCCCGGGACAATACCCTCGTCAAATGTATCAAAAGCCATAGTTTCACCTAATTTCAGTTTAATTTATTTAATTATATCATATAAAAATATAAATGTGTAGAGAAATTTTATAATAACCGAAAAAATATTCCGATATGTATTGCTTTTGCGGTTAATTATGTTTTAATTTAACAGTAATTAAGGCTGAATTTTCATATTTAAAAAATTGCCGATATGGAGAAAATATTATAAATAAACACACATAAAATTTCGCAAATAAAAATATTTTAATAATATAGTAACCTAAATGTTAAAAATATTTTAAAAATTATAGTATAAATTGAAAAAATAATTGACTGTATATTGTTCTTATGGTAGAATGTTGTTGTGAAAGGAGATGTGAATATGGAAGAGTATATGCCTTTTGTCTGGATTGGTATTGCAGTGGTTATGGCTGTGGGCGAGGCCGCAACAAATCAGCTTGTTTCAATATGGTTTGTCGTAGGTGCACTTTGCGCTGCCGTATCCTCTCTTATTACTTCGTCTGTGCTTGTTCAGGTTATAGTGTTTATCGTAGTTACCTGCGGTACGCTCATTGCTACAAAACCGCTTGTGGATAAGTATAAAAAAGGTCATAAGGAGGTAAAAACAAATTCCGACAGATTTATTGGGCAAACAGGTGTAATGCTTACCGATATTGACACTTTGGAAGCAGTGGGTCAGGTAAAGGTGAGCGGTGAAGTATGGACCGCAAAGCTAAAAAATCCTACACCTGTAAAAAAAGACGACAAAGTCAAAATTCTTGCCATTGAGGGTGTAAAAATGATAGTTGAACCTTGGCAGGGAGAATAATTATTGAATGGAGAAATCAGAATGGGACCGTTAATTGTAATTGCAATTATTTTATTAATCATTTTAATTGCTATAATCAGCAATGTTAAAATCGTACCGCAGGCGCACGCTTATGTAGTTGAAAGACTCGGTGCTTATCACTCAACTTGGGGTACGGGCTTGCATGTAAAAATTCCTTTTATCGACAAAGTTTCAAGAAAAGTATCTTTAAAAGAGCAGGTAGTTGACTTCCCGCCTCAGCCTGTTATCACAAGAGATAATGTTACTATGCAGATTGATACCGTAGTTTATTTTGAAATTACAGACCCTAAACTTTACAGCTACGGTGTTGAGCGTCCGCTTAACGCTATTGAAAATCTTACGGCAACCACACTTCGTAACATAATCGGTGAACTCGAACTCGACAGCACACTTACTTCCCGTGACACTATCAACGATAAAATCAGAATTATCCTTGATGAGGCTACAGACGCATGGGGTATCAGAGTAAAGCGTGTTGAGCTTAAGAACATTCTTCCGCCTCGTGAAATTCAGGATGCAATGGAAAAGCAGATGAAGGCAGAGCGTGAAAGAAGAGCTAAGATTCTTGACGCCGAAGGTGAAAAGCGCAGTCAGATTCTTATTGCGGAAGGTCTTAAAGAGTCTGCTATTCTAAAAGCTGACGCTGTTAAGGAACAGAAAATCAGAGAGGCTGCCGGTGAGGCAGAGGCTATTCTTACAGTACAGAGAGCTAATGCCGACGCCCTTCCGATTCTCCATGAGGCTGGTCCTACAGACAGAATCATTCAGCTTAAATCTCTCGAGGCGTTTGCAAAGGCTGCTGACGGTAAGGCTACAAAGATTATTATTCCGTCGGAGCTCCAGTCAATTGCAGGAAATGTTGCCGCAATTAAGGAAATCTGGAAAGATGAGCCTGCAAAGAAGTAATACAGTATAATTCTAAATCAAAATATGGCATAAGGGTGCAGTTTTTATCTGCACCCTTAGGTGCTTTTTTATAGGAAGTGAATTAATGGTTCTTATTCTTTGGACATTTGTTATATTTTCGTTTTTAGGCTGGGTCGGTAATGTTATACGAAACCTTGCGGTATATAAAAGGTTTAAAAATAACGGCTTTCTGACTTCTCCGTTTTTTCCTATGTACGGACTTACGGCTGTTATTTGCAGAGTGGTTTTGACTCCGCTTGCAAATTATCCGTGGCTTTTGCTTGCTGCTTCGATTGCGCTTACAACCGCCGTAATAGTTCTTTCGGAATTTTTGTTTGAAAAAATCCTCGGATTTAAAGTATGGGATTATTCGCAGTCAAAACTTAGCATCGGCAGTTATATATCTTTGCCTTATGCATTGTTGGCAGGACTTTTCGGATTTGGTTTTATAAAAGTATTTATGCCCGTATCCGACGCACTTGTTATGCTTATTCCGACTACAGTCAGCTATATAATTTTGTTTGCTCTGCTTGCAATAATTTTGCTTGACTATATTTTTTCTGTGATTACGGTTATAAGATTAAAACGCAGAATAAAATATTTAAGCAATATTGAAGAATTGCTCGGAGATGATGCAGACGAGGAAAAAATAAAACTTATAGGCGAAAACTGTAACAGACTTTTTACGGAAAATATTTTAAGAAGAAGACTTGCAAATGCATTTCCTGACCTTAAAACAAGCGTTTATCTCGGTATGATTTCAGATAAAGTGGGCGAGGTCAAGGATAAAAATATGACCGAATATACGGCTGTTTTTGAGAATAAAGAAGAACGACCTTTTGCGTTCGGACTTTGTTTTACAAAGTTGTTTTATCTGTTTGTGATAGGCTCGTTTTTTGGCACGATACTTGAAACTTTGTGGGCGTTTATGATTGACGGTAATTTTCAGGTGAGAGTGGGACTTGTGTACGGACCGTTCATTCCCGTTTACGGCGGCGGAGCGTGCTTTTTGACTGTTGTGCTTTATAAGCTGTATAAACTTAACGATACGCTTATTTTTGTAATCAGCGCAGTGGTTGGTGCAAGTTTTGAGTATTTTTGCTCATGGTTTCAGGAAACTGTTTTTGGTACGGTATCATGGGATTACAGGGATACTCCGCTGAATTTTAACGGACGAACAAACCTTATGTATGCGCTTATCTGGGGCTTTCTGGGACTTGTATGGGTACGCTTTGTTTATCCGTGGATGGCAAGACTTATTGAGAAAATTCCAAAGCGTGCAGGCGGAGTAATGACGGCGGTACTCATAATATTTTTTGTATTTAATGCATTTATGTCTTGTGCGGCGGTTTACAGATGGCAGGACAGGGCAGAACACCCAAAAACGGATAACGCTTTTATACAGTATATAGATTATCATTTTGACGATGAGAAAATGGAATTTCTGTTTCCGAATATGAAAGCACCGGAAAAAGATTAGCAGTGAATTGAAAATTCAGAGTTCAACTCGGGCAGCAGGTAAATATATCTGCTGCCCGTTAATTTATGGTTTAGCGCATTGTTTGTTGTGAAAGTTTAAAAAACATCGACTTCTGTATCAATTATAAAATTTTTAATCAAAACCGCGTTTAAACTGTAAATTAGCTTATGAATTTCAAAATAATTCCTGTCACATATTGCATTTTATTCTGATTTTTTATATAATGGTAATTAAAGTGATTTTAGGGCAATGAATTTTTGCCTTTGCAGAAACTTTGCCGAAACAATTTTGCCACCGTTTTTACGGTGCCGTTAAAAGTTAAGGAGTGTAATGATGAAAAAGGTTGCTATTATTATGGGTTCTGACAGTGATTTCCCTGTAGTTTCAAAGGCTGTCACAAAGCTTAAGGAATTTGGTGTTCCATATGAAGTGCATGTTATGAGTGCTCACAGAACTCCTGATGCTGCTATTGAATTTTCAGGCAGCGCAAAGAAAAACGGCTTTGGAGTAATCATTGCCGCAGCGGGTATGGCTGCTCATCTTGCAGGTGTGCTTGCAGCAAAAACAACTTTGCCTGTAATCGGTATTCCTTGCAAATCAGCCGCTTTTGACGGTATGGATGCTTTACTTGCAACAGTTATGATGCCGACAGGTATTCCTGTAGCTACAGTTGCTGTTGACGGCGCTGCGAATGCTGCAATTCTTGCAATCGAAATGCTCGCTCTTTCTGACGATACACTTGCAGAAAAGCTCGAGAAAATGAAAGCAGATATGGAAGAAGGCGTAGCCAAAAAGGATGAGGCTATGCAGCTTAAGGTGGCAGAACTTTGATTAAGTATGTTGATATATATGACAAAGACAAGGTAAACGATGAATGCGGCGTGTTCGGCGTTTACAAAGCCGGCAGTGATGACTTTAATATAGCCTCCCTTACCCGTGAGGCTTTGTACGGACTTCAACACAGGGGACAGGTAAGTGCAGGCATTACTGTAAATAACAATGAAAATTTTACTACCGTAAAAGAATTCGGTATGGTGTCAGAGGTCTTTAACGATAAGGCTATAGATAAACTCGGCGACGGAAACATTGCAGTCGGTCATGTGCGTTACAGTGCGCACGAAAGCCTTGACAGAGCGGCAAATCAGCCCCTTGTTATGAGATATATTGCCGGTTCGCTTGCTATTGCAAGCAACGGTGCGATTACTAATTTTGCCGAAATTCGCCAACAGCTTGAGCATGGCGGCGCAATCTTTCAGTCTAACTCAAATGTTGAGATTATGTCTTATGTAATCGCAACCGAACGCTGTACCACGGACGACCTTGAAACAGCGGTTTTGTTTGCTATGGATAAACTTGAGGGCGCATATTCCGCAGTTCTTTGCGGTCCGTCAAGACTTATCGGTTTTCGTGATAAAAACGGCTTCCGTCCGCTTTGCATCGGAAAACTTAACAACAGCTATATTATTACTTCCGAGAGCTGTGTAATTGACAGTCTTGGCGGTGAATTTTTGCGTGATGTTGAGCCCGGAGAAATGGTTGTAATTGATGAAACGGGTTTTCACAGTTACAAGTCGAGAATTAAGGCATATAATACATCTATGTGTATTTTTGAATATGTTTATGTTGCCCGTCCCGACAGTGTTATTGACGGTGTAAGTGTTCATAATGCGAGATTTAAGGCAGGTGAACTGCTTTATAATGAACATCCGATTGATGCCGATATGGTATGCGGCGTTCCCGATTCGGGAATTATTGCCGCACAAGGCTATGCTAAGGCATCAGGTATTCCGTACGGTACGGGTTTTGTTAAGAATAAATACATTGGCAGAACCGTAGGTACGGGAAAAGATAAAAAGAAAAGACTTCTCAAAACAAGACTTACTGCCCTTAAGGCAAATGTAAGCGGAAAGAGAATTATTATTGTTGACGACTCTATTGTGCGCGGCGAAACCGCAAATCATATTGTAAAACTTTTGCGTGACGCAGGTGCAAAAGAGGTTCATATGCTTATAAGCTCTCCGCCTTTTGTATGTCCGTGCTATTTCGGTATGGATATTCACAACAAGGAGTCGCTTATTGCAAATAGGTTTTCACAAGAAGAGATATGCAATACAATCGGTGCGGATTCTCTTGGCTATCTAAGCATTTCCGGTCTTAACCAAATTGCAGAGGGCGCCAATGTGGGATTTTGCGACGGTTGCTTTACGGGAGAATATCCTGCGGAAATTCCGAGAACTATATTTGTTGATAAATTCGCAAAGAAAATTAATAAAAAATAATCTGGAGTGATTGAAGATGAAGAGTTTTTCAGAGAGCTACAAGGCAGCAGGTGTTGATGTAACAGCAGGTTATAAGTCGGTTGAACTTATGAAACAGCATGTTGCACGCACAAAAATTGACGGCGTTGTTTCGGGTATCGGCGGTTTTGGCGGTCTTTTTGCCCCAAATGTAAGCGGTATGACAGAGCCTGTACTTGTCAGCGGTACTGACGGTGTAGGTACAAAAATCAAACTTGCTTTTCTTATGGATAAGCACGATACTATCGGTATTGATGCAGTTGCAATGTGCGTAAACGATGTAATTTGCTGCGGTGCAAAGCCGTTATTCTTCCTTGACTATATTGCAATCGGAAAGAACTATCCTGAAAAGGTTGCGGAAATCGTTAAGGGTGTTGCAGACGGCTGTGTTATGTCAGAATGTGCACTTATCGGCGGCGAAACCGCCGAGCATCCGGGTCTTATGCCTGTTGACGAATACGATGTTGCAGGTTTCTGCGTAGGCCTTGCAGACAAGCCGAAGATGATTGACGGCTCAAAACTTAAAGCAGGCGATGTTTTGGTTGCACTCCGTTCTTCGGGCGTTCACTCAAACGGTTTTTCACTTGTAAGAAAAGTTTTTGATATTAACGAAAACACAATCAATAATACATACCCTGAGCTTGACAAAACTTTAGGCGAAACTCTCCTCACTCCTACAAAAATATATGTAAAACCACTCTTTTCTCTTATGAAAGAAGTTGAAGTAAAGGCTGTATCTCACATTACAGGCGGCGGGTTCTACGGGAATATTCCCCGTATGTTAAATGACGGTCTTTCTGCTAAGATTAACAAGAGCGCAGTTCCTGTTCTTCCGATCTTTGACCTTATTCAGAGAGTCGGCGGTATTTCAGAGCACGATATGTTTAATACATTCAATATGGGTGTAGGTATGCTCGTTGCAGTTGACAAAAACGATGCGGATAAGGCTCTTGAGGTTCTCAAGGCAAACGGTGAGGATGCTGTAATCATCGGTGAAGTAGTAGAGGGCAATGACGGAGTTGTAATTGAATAATGAAAAATATTGTTGTTCTTGTATCCGGTGGCGGTACTAATTTACAGGCTCTTATAGATGCATCGGAAAGAGGGGAGATAAAGGGCGGTAAAATCACCTGCGTTATTTCTTCAAATCCGAATGCTTATGCACTTGAGAGAGCCAAGAATCACAATATTGCTACCGACATAATCCGCAGAAAGGATTATGCAAGCCTTGACGAATACGATAAGGCATTAACCGAGCTTTTAAAGTCAAAAAATGCGGATTTGGTTGTGCTTGCGGGATTTATGACAATCCTCGGTACAGGTGTAATCAGAGCGTTTGAAAACAGAATTATAAATATTCATCCGTCACTTATTCCGTCTTTTTGCGGCGAGGGCTTTTACGGACTTAAGGTTCACGAGCAGGCTCTTGCAAGGGGAGTAAAGGTGACAGGTGCAACAGCACATTTTGTAAATGAGGTATGTGACGGCGGTCCTATCATCATTCAGAAAGCTGTTGAAATTCAAAACGGCGACACACCCGAAATTTTACAGAAAAGAGTTATGGAACAGGCGGAGTGGAAAATTCTTCCTAAGGCTGTTTCGCTTTTCTGCGAAGATAAAATAAAGGTAAACGGCAATGTTACAGTAATTGCCGAATAATTCGGAGGTAAACAATGAAACCAATTTCACTTGAAAAAGAAATCTCTTCTGTTACTTATCCGGGCAGAGGAATTGTTATAGGCAGAAGTGCTGACGGCACAAAGGCTGTAATTGCTTACTTTATTATGGGCAGAAGCGAAAACAGCAGAAACAGAATTTTCGTTGAAACCGAGGACGGCATAAAGACACAGGCTTTTGACGAATCAAAGCTTATTGATCCGTCACTTATCATTTACTCACCTGTCAGAAAACTTGACAACAAGACAATCGTTACAAACGGTGACCAGACAGATACAATTTATGAGCTTATGAACGAGGGTGAAACTTTTGAGGAATCACTCCGTACAAGAGAGTTTGAGCCTGACGGTCCTAACTACACACCTCGTATTTCGGGTATTGTAAAGTGCAGCGGCGGTGTTATGGAATATGCTATGTCAATCCTTAAGAGTGCAGACGGTATTCCTGACAGCTGTCAGAGATATACATTTATGTATTCCACACCTTTACAGGGCCTTGGCAGATATATTCACACTTATATGGGTGACGGCACTCCACTCCCAAGTTTTGAGGGTGAGCCTACACTTGTAGAGATTGGCAACGATGACATTGATACTTTTGCTGAAAAAGTATGGAATGCACTTGACGAGGACAACAAGGTATCACTTTTTGTTCGTTACATTGACATTGCTTCAGATACGGCAGAGTCAAGAATTATTAATAAGAATAAATAATCTGATTATGAAAGGATGAACTCCAATGAAGGAACTTGCACTTAAATACGGTTGTAACCCTAATCAGAAGCCTTCAAGAATTTATATGAACGAGGGCGAACTTCCTGTTGAGGTACTCAACGGCAAACCGGGTTACATTAATTTTCTTGATGCATTCAACTCATGGCAGCTTGTGCGTGAGCTTAAGGCAGCAACAGGCTTGCCGTCAGCTGCGTCTTTCAAGCATGTAAGCCCTGCGGGCGCTGCGGTAGCTACCGAGCTTTCGGATACATTAAAGAAAATTTATTTTGTTGACGATTTGGAGCTTTCACCAATCGCCTCTGCATATGCGGCAGCAAGAGGTGCAGACAGAATGTCATCATACGGTGACTGGGTTGCACTTTCTGATACTTGCGATGTTCAGACCGCTAAACTTTTGCAGAGAGAAGTTTCTGACGGTATTATCGCTCCGGATTATACAGAAGAGGCTCTTGAAGTGCTTAAGACAAAGCGCAGAGGCACATATAACATTGTAAAAATCGACCCGAACTATGTTCCTGCTCCGATTGAGCATAAGGATGTATTCGGTGTAACTTTTGAGCAGGGCAGAAACGAGCTTAAAATTGACGAAGCTATGCTTATGCAGAACATTGTTACAGAGAACAAAGAGCTTACGGAAGAGGCTAAGCGTGATCTTCTTATTGCTCTTATCACACTCAAATATACACAGTCAAACTCTGTTTGCTATGCAAAGGGCGGTCAGGCTATCGGTGTCGGCGCAGGTCAGCAGTCAAGAATTCACTGTACCCGTCTTGCAGGCAACAAGGCTGACATTTGGTTCTTAAGACAGCATCCGAAGGTTCTTAACCTCCCGTTTGTTGACAATATCCGCAGACCTGACAGAGATAACACTATTGATGTTTACATTTCCGACGATTATGAGGATGTACTTGCAGACGGAGTTTGGGAGCAGTTCTTTAAAACTAAGCCGGAGCCTCTTACACGAGAAGAGAAGAAAGAGTGGCTCGCAACATTCAGCGGCGTTTCACTCGGTTCAGACGCATTTTTCCCATTCGGCGACAACATTGAAAGAGCTAAGCGTTCGGGCGTACAATATGTTGCACAGCCCGGCGGTTCAATCAGAGATGACAATGTAATTGATACCTGCAATAAGTACGGAATGACTATGTCATTTACAGGCATCAGACTTTTCCACCATTAATCTGCGGGGTGAAGATATGAATATTTTAATGATTGGTTCAGGCGGAAGAGAGCACGCACTTATCAAAAAACTTCTTGAAAGCCCAAAGTGCACAAAACTTTACTGCGCCCCCGGTAACGGCGGTATTTCAAGAGATGCCGAAACCGTAAATATCGGTGTTATGGATAAAGAGGCACTTGTCGCTTTCGCAAAAGAAAAGAATATTGACCTTGCTTTTGTAGCTCCGGATGATCCGCTTGCGGCAGGTCTTGTTGACGCTTTTCAGGCTGCCGGTATCAGAGCTTTCGGCCCTAATGCAAATGCGGCTGTAATTGAGGCATCAAAGGTATTTTCAAAGGATTTAATGAAAAAGTACGGTATTCCTACCGCTAAATACGAAACCTTTGATAACGCAGAAAATGCTATTGAATATTTAAAGGCAGAGAATACTGCTCCTATCGTAGTCAAGGCTGACGGTCTTGCACTCGGTAAGGGCGTTATTATTGCACAGACTGTTGACGAGGCTGTTGATGCCGTTAAGTCTATTATGGAAGATAAGCAGTTTGGCGAATCCGGCAACAGAATTGTTATTGAAGAATTTTTGACAGGTCCGGAGGTTTCTGTACTTGCATTTACAGACGGCAAGTGCGTAAAGCCTATGGTAAGTTCAAAAGACCACAAGAGAGCTTACGATAATGATGAGGGACTTAACACAGGCGGTATGGGTACAATCAGCCCGAATCCTTACTATACAGACGAGATTGCAAAGGAATGTATGGACACAATCTTTATTCCTACAATCAACGCTATGGTAGCAGAGGGCAGACCTTTCAAGGGTTGTCTTTATTTCGGACTTATGATTACTCCGAACGGCCCTAAGGTAATTGAGTATAACGCTCGTTTCGGTGACCCTGAGGCGCAAGTAGTTCTTCCAAGACTTAAAACAGACCTTGTCGATATTTGCGAGGCAGTTATTGACGAAAAACTTGCTGACCTCGACATTGAATGGGACAACGGTGCGGCTGCCTGCGTAGTTATGGCAAGCGGCGGCTATCCTGTTGCATATAAAAAGGGCATTGAAATGTTCGGTATGGACGAAAACGGTCAGGTAGAGGGCGCTACTGTTTATCATGCAGGTACAAAGTACGAAAACGGTAAATTCTACACCAACGGCGGTCGAGTTCTCGGTGTGACTGCAACTGCTCCTACACTTGATGAGGCACTTGCAAAAGCATATGCTGCGGTTGATAAAATCAGCTTTGAGGGTATGCACTTCCGCCACGATATTGGAAAAACTAAGTGATTATTAATGTGTATAATTCATACTGTAAACAACTTTGAGGATGCAAAAAAACTCATAGATGAAAATCCGAATTGTATAATTCTTGATGTGCGTGAGGAAGAGGAGTATGCAACGGGACATGTGAAAGACGCAGTGCTTTTTCCTGTTGATGATATTACCGCCGAATCGGCAAAAGAAGTTATACCGAGTAAGGATTCTATGCTTGTGGTTTATTGCAGAACAGGCAGTCGCAGCAGAATGGCGGCAGAAGCTCTCTGCAGACTCGGCTACACAGATATTTATGATATAGGTGGACTGATTGCCTGGCCTTACGGCTTGATTATGGGACTTTAAAATTACAATTTATTGTATAAATATTCCTGATTTTAATGTTAAGAGGGAGTAATCGGTACGCATTTTTGCGTATAGTATTATCGACATACTGGTGAATTTCACCCGGTAATATTTTAAATGATGAGACTCACAGACAGCACAAAGGAAATGTTTTTAATTTAATAACTTAATTTATAATATTTAAGTTGTTGGCATTTTCAAAAGGTTGTCTGCGAGTCTTTTTGACTTTTTAATGGGGTTCTTTGTCAGAAACGGGGGTAAATTATTGTTTAGCAGAGTGTCGGTCGGGGATTGAAATTTAGCTAACG
>ERZ780026.221-NODE-221-length-30646-cov-7.32578_pt1 | contig 30646 bp, 32 predicted proteins | sample MGYA00511861_ERZ780026 | MGnify/ENA primary metagenome ERZ780026 (study PRJEB29588, sample SAMEA1972002) | human gut metagenome | biome: human gut; feature: human-associated habitat; material: faeces | place: Denmark | collected 2008/2010 ...
GGCGGACGGAATCCGATCGGACGGCGGACGGAATCTGATTGGACGGCGGACGGAATCCATCACAAATAGCAAACGATTAAAAACGTAGGAGGCTACGGCATTCTTGCCGTAGCCATTGTCAACTGGAACTAAATTGTTACAGATATTCAACAATGACTACGGCAGGCATGCCGTAGGGCTGTAGTTTTGAATCTCTCTTAAATATAAGATATTCTATGATTGCTTCAGCTATTTAAAAACTCTTTTAATACCACTGAACGGCGTTGCTGTATCCCGAACGCTTGTCGTACTTGAGGGCGTCGGTGAGCGTTGCTGCATTGCAACGGAACGAGAAGTTGTAGCTTGTATACGGCGCGAGCACTACCGAACACGACATATTGAAGCAATGGAGGTCGCGCTGAAGCGATGCTGTGGTCATAGAGAGCTTGTTCTGGTCGAAGTCGTAACCGCTCGAGAACGAGATGTTCCATCCGTCGCTGATGCGGAGGTTGCCGCTCACGTTGAGGTTCTGCGAGAACTTGTACGGATAGCGCATCGACTTGGTGTTGAACTTTCCACTGGTGTTCTCGCGCATCGTGATACCGTAGCCGAACGTGAGCGACCAAGGCATGTTGAAACGCATGTAGCCGTCGGCGTCGGTTTCTGCCTTGCCTCCCCCACTCTTTTTGCGAGCGCCACGCTGGGCGTTCACCATCGTGTCGTCTACGTTCGACTCTATGTCGGTATCGATGCCTTCCTCGTCATCCTTTCCGTTTTTCTTATTACGGTCGTTGTCATCGCCGCCACCGAACCATTTCTTAAGTTTGTCGGGCGTCAGCGTGAACGAGAAGTTCTGCGATGTACCCTGGAAGCGTCCGAACTTGCCCATTCCCCAAAGCGTGTGGTTGCCCACGAACGGGCGTCCGTTCTTGTCGAGCTCGCAAGTGTACGCGGCGAAGAAGCGTACGAGGCGAAGACGGCAGTCATGTTGAACGTGTAGTTCTTCCACCACTTCAATCGGATGCGCATGGTGAGGTCGGAAAGCGGTTTCTCCTTAGCCGCCATATTGTAACTCATCGACAGACCGAGTTCGTCGATGATGCTGAGCTTCTTGAAGCCTGTGGAGTCCTTGCTGCTCTTCACCTTCATCTCGATGTTGTTCGAGAGGTCGAACGCGATGTTGCCCGTCTTGCCCTTGCCAGGCACGCCGAAGAGCTGACCGCTATAAGGCGAATACTCTACGAGCCGTAGCGCGACGAACTGAAGTCGGGGGCGTAGCTGAAGCTGACGCTCGGAGTAACCACATGGCGTATAGCCTGAATCTTGTCGCCGAAAATCTTGCGGCTCGGGATGTAGAAGCCGTAGAGTTTTGTCGACGCTCCGATAGAGAAGCTATAGTTGTAGACGTTGTTGAAACCGTAGATTGTGTCGCACACCTCGCGCTGTGCCGTCTCATCCCACGAGCGCATCACCTTATGAGAATACATGCGGTCCTGGAAGTTGAACGACGGAGAGAGGTTGATATAGTTGAACAACGTGAAGTTGCCGCTGATTGGTATCGAGTGGTTCCAGCCGTTGTTCCAGTCCTTGATAAGGTTCGAGTGCAGCAACTTGTCCTCCTTCGTGTTGATGCTGTTAGAGATGTGACCCGTGTACGACATCGAGATCTTCTCGTACCAACGCTCGTCGCCAACGGCGTGCTTGCGCTTGAACGGATAGAAGCGTGAGAGCGAGATGTTGAGGTCGGGCAAGGTCATTGCTATCGACGAGTCGCGCATGTTCTGCGAGAGGTTGGCTGTAGAACTAAGCGAGAGTCCGATGCTCGAGAACGTTGTGCTCCAAGACACAGACGATGTACGCGTAGACTGCGTGAGGGTCTGCGGATTGTACAGCGAACTGAGGTTGTTGCGCTCGTAGCTCGACGTAGCGAAGTTGACGCTGGCAGAGAGCGAACTGTACGGATTCGCCTTCTGGTCTTGGCGGTGGCTCCACTGAATCTTGAAACTCTTCGAACGCGTGAAGTCGGGCATTCCCTTATCGCCGGTCTGCGTGTTCTGGAAACTTGCATAGAAACTGCCGTTGAATCGGTAGCGCTTGGTATAGTTCATCGCTGCGGAGAGTCCCCACGAGCCTTTAGTGTATATCTCGCCGAGAAGTTTCAGGTCCATCTTGTCGCTGATGGCGAAGTAGTAGCCGCCATCGCGCAGATAGAAGCCGCGGTTGCTCTCGTCGCCGTATGTAGGCATGATGAAACCGCTCGAATAGCTCTTTGTGAACGGGAAAAAGCCGTACGGGATGGCAAACGGCAGAGGCACGTCAGCCACTACAAGATAAGCCGGACCGAACACAACCTCCTTGCCAGGACGCACCTTTGCACGCGAAAGGGCTATATAGAAGTCGGGATCTTTGGCGTCGCAGGTAGTATAACGTCCGTGCTGAAGGAAGATTTCGCCGTTCGGACTGCGCTTCGAAATCTCGCTGCGCAAGAATCCGTCCTCCTGCTGTGTATATACGTTGCTGATAAGTCCCTTCTTTGTCTTGAAGTTGAACGCCATGGTGTCGCTCTCGTACTTGTCGGAACCCATCGAGAACACTGGCGTACCGAAAAGCGTTACGCCAGTTGTGTCTGCCTTGTCCTTAGCACCCGTAGCGTGCACTAAAGACGAGTCGAGGCTCATGTGTATACGCTCGGCGACAAGGTCCATATTCTCGTATTTCACAGTAGAACTGCCAAAAAGACGCGCGGTCTTTGTGGTAGCATCATATACGAGCGAGTCGTTTGCCGAATAGTTTACTGGAGAGTTGATGCCTCCCGCACGCTGGCGGTTGATAGAATCGAGGCGTATGGAGTCGTCGATAGCCTTATTGTGATGGTAGATAGCGAGTTGCAAAGAGTCCATCTTGGTTGTGTCAACACCAAAAACCTGCGTTGAGTCAACCTTCTTCAACAAAGTATCGCGCGCAATGGAGTCAGCAATGTCGCTCATCTCCATTGAGTCGCGAAGAACTTTCAGACTCTTCTTGCGTTGCTTCGAGGGTGCGTCAGCACTTGCCATCACAAATATGATGGCGCAAAGCAATAGGGCTATAACTGTCTTTGTTCTCAATTTGAATAATGTTGGTTCTTTACTTTATTTCTCAGGCTCAAACAGTTCCTTCATCATGCGGAACCGAGCCAATGTGTCGCCACCGAACTTGGCGAGCGAACGTTCTGCCTGCTCAATGGTCTTCTCGCGGTCGAGATGTGTTTTCGAGTAGAACTTATCGGCATAGCAGATAAGCTTTTCCTCTATCGTTTCGGGCTGCAAGTCGTGATGTGGCAATGGCAGATCTTGCGAAATGATATCGTCGAGGGTCAGTCCGGCGCCGGTATGACGCTCGCAGACACGGGCAAAACGCTCTGGCAAGCCTTCGCTGCGCAACATTTCTGCGCCGCAGACGCCATGACGAATGTACGGTTCTGTGCCATGACACTCAATGCCGGGAGCATCTACACGAATGATTCCGATGTCGTGAAGCATCGCTGCCTGCTCAACGAAATCAACATCGATGTGAAGTTCGGGATGTAACGAAGCAATCTGCAACGCACGTTGCGTTACAGATTGGCTATGTGTTAGTAGGATGTGGCGCAATGCGTCACATCCTACGTAGTATTTGTCGATAATTTGCTTATACATATTTACTCGTGCTCGCGCTCGATGTATGCAATAACGTCGCCCTTCTGTACCTTTGAGCCGCGCTTTGCGTTGATTTCAACGAGCTTGCCGCCAAGAGCTGCCGGCACTTCAACGAACTCACCCCAAGGAGCCTGGATGTAGCAGAGCACATCGCCCTCCTTATACTCCTTACCGATGAAAGGCTCAACAGTCGGAGCGCACTCGCCCTCGCCAGAGAACTCCCAATAGATGTCGCCCTTAACCGGAGCAACAACTGCGTCAGCCTTAGCGTGCTTGTAAGCGCTGAGCTGCTCGGGAGAAAGGTTTGCACCGAGCTTGGCATCCTTGAGCTTCTGAAGGTCGGCGAGGAAGTTCTTCTTAGCCTGACCGCTCTTGTAGTTGCGATACTGCTCGGGGTGCATAGCGAGCTCGAAAAGTTCTTCGTCGTCCTGACCGCACTCCCATCCGTTCTCTGCCATCTCCTTGCGGAAGTCGTCGAGAGCGTCTGTGAGAAGTGTGTGAGCGTCAACGTCTGTGAACTCACGGCCCTGCTTCTTTGCAAGTTCAACAAGCTCCGGATCGATAGTTCCAGGAATCTTACCCGACTTGCCGAGAATCATACCCCACATAGAGTCGTCCATCATTACGAAGCGTCCCTTGCCCTGCTCGAGAGTGAGAAGGTTCATGAGGGCGATGTTCTTCACGTACTGTGAGAACGGAGTAACCAATGGAGGATAGCCTACGCGCGGCCATACATACTCCACCTCATCGAAGAGCTTGATGAGAAGGTCGTCCATAGAGAACTCCTCAAGACCATTCTTCTTGCGTACGTTATTAATAGTAGTGCGCATACCGCCAAGGTCTGCCATCATTGAACCCATCATACCGCCAGGCAGACCGCAGCCGAGAAGGAGCGAAGACATGATCTTGTTGCCAGGGTTGATGAAGTAGCCAAGCCACTCGTCGATGAACTCCTGAGTCATGGCGCGAGCCTTCATGTATGCGCTCATGTTGATTTCAGGAACTTCGAAGCCCTCGTTCTTCAACATGCTGATAACAGAGATAACGTCCGGATGCACCTTACCCCATGACAACGGCTCGATAGCTGTATCGATGATGTCGGCACCGTTCTGGCAAACCTCAAGAATTGAAGCCATTGACAGACCTGGACCTGAGTGGCCGTGATACTGGATGATGATTTCCGGATACTTGTCCTTGATCATCTTTGTGAGCTTGCCGAGGAATGCAGGCTGACCGATACCAGCCATATCCTTCAAACAGATTTCCTCTGCACCTGCAGCGATGAGCTGATCGGCAATGTTCATGTAGTACTCTAAAGTGTGAACCGGAGAGTTTGTGATGCAAAGTGCGCACTGCGGAGTCATGCCGCCTTCCTTAGCCCACTTGATGCTCGGAATAATATTACGAACGTCGTTCAGACCGTCGAAGATACGTGTGATGTTTGTACCCTGCTTTGCCTTCACCTTGTACATGAGGGCGCGAACGTCATCAGGTACGGGATACATACGCAGAGCGTTAAGACCACGGTCGAGCATGTGTGTCTTAATGCCAGCCTCGTTGAAAGGCTTACAGAAAGCGCGTACCGCATCGTTTGGATTCTCGCCTGCGAGAAGGTTCACCTGCTCGAAAGCGCCACCGTTTGTCTCAACACGGGCAAAGCAACCCATATCGATAATCACGGGAGCAATGCGCTCCAACTGGTCTTTGCGTGGCTGGAACTTGCCAGAAGACTGCCACATATCTCGATAAACGAGACTGAACTGGATTTTCTTTTTCATCTCTATTAGTTGATTTTTATTGTTCGTATAACGCAATTTGAAGAGATGGCGTGACTTTATAGCACCGCACACCTCTTCAAATATGCAAAATTAGAGAAAAAAAATCAATTACTTGGTAATATCAACGCTTTTTTAGTAAATATTAGAGCTGAATTTCTATTACCTTGTCTACATCTGTAGGCACTTCGTCGAGAGAAATCAGCACACCGCCGTCGCATTTCTGTGTCTTCACAGCCTTGCGTGAGACGAAGTCGACAGCCTTGCGCACCTTCTTCGAGCCGATAGGCAGGAAGAGCGAACGATCCTGCAAGTTGAGGATATGCACAAAAAGACGGTTATCTTTCTGTGTTGTCACACCCCAATCGTGCGGAGCAACGAGTCCGCCGCGTGTGCCGTAGATTGTCTCGCCGTAAACCTTCATCCACTTGCCCATCTCCTTAAGGCGCTCCACCGCAACCTCAGGCAGACAGCCGTCGGGCTGCGGGCCGATATTCATAAGCAGATTGGCGTTGCGGCCGGCTGCGTTCACGAGATAATGAATGAGAGTCTTTGTCGACTTGTAGTTTTGGTCTGTTATCTTGTAGCCCCACATGCCGTTCATTGTCTCGCAGGTTTCAAGCGGCAGCTTGCTGATAGCCTGACCCGACAAGCCTGCGGTGTTCTCGCCAGGCAGGTCGCGTTCGAACATCTGGAAGTCCTCGCCGTCGAACGGCTGAGAGTGGTGGTTATTGCCGATAAGGCAAGAAGGCTGCAACTTATGGATAAGCGCATACTGCTCAGGCAGGCGCCAGTCGAACGACGGATTGATATCCTGATCCCACCAACCGTCGAACCAGATAGCGTTCACTTCACCATAGTTGGTGAGCAACTCTGTGAGCTGGTTGTTCATAAACTTATAATAGCTATCCCAGTTCTGTGCTTCTTTCGGTCTGCCGGTGCCGAGACCGGTGCGTCCGAGCGGAGCATCCTCGCGTCCCCAGTCGATATGCGAGTAGTAGAAGTGCAGACCGATGCCCTGACGATGACACTCGTCTGCCAGCTCCTTCACGATATCACGCTTGAACGGCGAAGCGTCAACGATGTTATAATCTGAATATTTTGTATGGAACATTGAGAAGCCCTCGTGATGGCGTGTTGTGAAGCAGATATACTTCGCACCGGAAGCCTTGATTGCCGACACCCACTCGCGTGCATTGAATTTCGAAGGATAGAAACCGCCAGCGAGCTTGGCGTACTCCTTGTAGTTAAGGTTGTTGTTTGTCATTGTCCACTCGCCAGTAGCGAGCATACTGTAAAGTCCCCAATGCAGGAAGATGCCGAACTTAGCGTCCTGGAAGCGGGCGCGTGCTGCGAGATTGCCCTCTGTCGGCACATACTTGCTCTCAGCTGTCTTGCCGTTAGCGTTTCCGACGGCGCCGTTTGCAGCGTTTTCGGCAGAAACACCGGCAGACATAGCGAGTGCCAACATCACTGTACAAAAGATTTTCTTCATACTTATTACATTAATTTTTAGGTAGTTATTATACACAAGAATAGGTGCAGCTGCTCACAACTGCACCTATTACAATATTATCCACGCAAATCGTGCTCCTCAAAACGACGTTCTGCGAGCTTTTCAAACTTTGTTCCGGGCTTGCCGTAGTTGGCGTAAGGCCATATTGAGATGCCTCCACGCGGAGTGAAGATACCTGTCACCTCGATATACTTCGGATCCATAAGCTTCACGAGGTCTTTCATGATGATATTCACGCAGTCCTCATGGAAGTCGCCATGATTGCGGAAGCTGAACAGATAGAGTTTCAGACTCTTGCTCTCCACCATCTTCACGTCGGGCACATACGAGATGCGTATCTCCGCAAAGTCGGGCTGACCGGTAATCGGACACAGCGACGTAAACTCCGGGCAGTTGAAACGCACCCAGTAGTCGTTGCCCTGATGTTTGTTGACGAATGTCTCGAGCACTTCCGGTGCATAGTCGTCACGATATTTTGTTTTTGCTCCGAGAGCCTGCAAGCCCTCATCACGGCGGTTATCTGAATTTGCTGCCATTTATATACTTATTATATATATACTATTTAAAAAATACATTAACCTCTGAACGTTGTTTTAGATATTGAATATTCTCCAGATGCTATAGTTCATTCCGGTATCGAAGTAGTCCTCGCCCTCGAACTTCTTTGTCCAGCGCACCACGCGTATGGTGAGAGGCAGAACGATTATCTCATAGAGTGTCTTAAGCACTACCTGCGAAATCATAAGCACGGGCAGTTCCTTCATCGGGATAACTCCTCCGAGCGCCAGCGGGAAGAAGATAATCGAGTCGGCTGCCTCGCCGTATACCGTACTGAGTATGGCGCGAGCCGAGAAGTGCTTACCGCCCGACGACAGTTTCATGCGACTCATCACATAAGCGTTTACGAACGAACCCACGATAAATGCGAGGAACGAAGCGAAAGCGATACGCGGCGCAAGTCCGAACACAGCGTGGAATCCTTCTTCGTTATGCCAGTAAGGCGCAGCGGGCAGTATGTCGCACAATGCTCCGAAGAGGACAAATAGGAAATTCATAGCAAAACCCAGCCATATAAGCAATCGGGTTTTTCCATAACCCCATACCTCACAAACGCAGTCGTTGATGATGTACGAAACGGGAAATACGATTAATCCGCCAGTTACACTAATCGGACCTAACGCAATTTGCTTTGTCTCAAGCACGTTTGCCGTAATAAGACAAACGCAGAAAAGCGTACTGAAAAGCAAAAACAGCACACTCACGTTTTTCTTGTTTTTCTGCATAATCTTGTTTTTTGAGAGGTTTACCAAGCACTCTATATAATAATGTATAAAGTATACGATACTGCTACATTTATTTTCGGCTGCAAAATTACTAATTTTTAATGAAAACACAAACAAAACCGCAGAGTAATAGATATAAAAAACGAGGAGCCACGCCGAAACCCACCGTTTCTGCGCAGCTCCTCGCTATGATACAATAAATTATTGTGATGCTTTTCTTAGAACATCTTTGCAGGATAAACACCCTCGTCGGCAAGCTTCTGGAACTTAGCCACTACGTCCGGACGATCCTCAGGATAAGTTACACCGAACCACTTAGATGTTGTGTCGAGCACCTCGCAAGTAGCGGTGCCGTCGTGTATGAGTTTGTCCACCATCAACGGGATGAAGAACTCGCTCTTGAGGTTTTCCATGTTCTTCGGGTCAGAAAGGAACGCCTTGAAGTACTCCTCGCTGTGCTTGAAGTAGTCGGGTGTGAAGCCCCAGAAGTTCATAGAAACCGGAGTTGTGTCAGGAATCTCTACCCATGTCTCGTTGTCGTCGTCGAGATACTTCACAACGCCGTCGAAGCGCTGAATCTTTGTGCGCTCTACGACAGATGTAAGGTGATGGTGCTCGTCGTTCTCGCATACGCCACGGCTAACGGTGCCGCTCTCAGAGAGTGTGTTGCCTACGCGGAAGCCAACCATAGCATACTTGCCGGTAGAGCCTTCAGGCAGTTCGCTGAGCCACTTGCCCATTACGCGGAAAGCGTCGCGGTCGTAGAAGTCGTCGCAGTTGAGCACAGCGAACGGCTCGTTGATTACGCTTGCGCCCATCATCAACGCGTGGTTTGTACCCCAAGGCTTTGTGCGACCCTCCGGACATGTGAAGCCCTCCGGCAGCGCGTCGAGGCTCTGGAAAACAAGCTCGCACGGGATATGACCTTCGTATTTAGAGAGAACGATGCGACGGAAGTCTTCTTCGAAATCCTTGCGGATAACGAACACGAGCTTGCCGAAGCCAGCGTTGATAGCGTCGTAGATACTATAATCCATGATTGTCTCACCGTGAGGACCGAGCTCGTCGAGCTGCTTCAGACCACCGTAGCGGCTGCCCATACCTGCAGCGAGGAGGAAAAGTGTTGGTTTCATAACTATTATATTTTGTTTAAGTTAAATATTTGCTGAATCGAATACGATATGTACATTCGATTATCAATCTGAGCGCAAAAGTAACAAAATAGAGCGAATAAAAAAAATTATTGACTACATAAAATTGCTCACATCACTGAAAAATCGTAACTTTGCACGATACTATATAATAAATGTAACGAAAGAAAGAAACAGAAAAGTCTAAATATATGGCAATTACAGAAGAAAAGACAGTAGAAGAGAAGAATTTGAGTTTCGTAGAGCAGCTCGTTGAGCAGGACCTCGCTGAGGGCAAGAACGCTGGACGCATACAGACGCGCTTCCCGCCAGAGCCTAACGGCTATCTGCACATCGGACACGCCAAGGCTATCTGCATGGACTTCGGTGTGGCTGAAAAGTACAACGGTGTCTGCAACCTGCGCTTCGACGACACCAACCCTACAAAGGAGAACAACGAGTACGTTGAGAACATCCTCAACGACATCTCTTGGCTCGGTTTCAAATGGGGCAACATATACTACGCTTCCGACTATTTCGAGAAGCTTTGGGACTTCGCCGTATGGATGATCAAGAACGGACACGCATACATCGACGAGCAGACTGCCGAGCAGATTGCCGAGCAGAAGGGCACACCTACCACTCCGGGCGTTGCTTCGCCTTACCGCGACGGCAGCATGGTGCTCCGTGCTAAGCTCGACATGGCTAACCCGAACATGCACTTCCGCGACCCGATCATCTATCGCATCATCCACACTCCGCACCACCGCACCGGCACAAAGTGGCACGCTTACCCGATGTACGACTTCGCTCACGGACAGAGCGACTACTTCGAGGGTGTTACCCACTCTATCTGTACGCTCGAGTTCGTGCCTCACCGCCCACTCTACGACAAATTCATCGACTATCTGAAGGAGATGCGCGGCGAGACAGAGAACCTGCACGACTTCCGCCCGCGTCAGATCGAGTTCAACCGTCTGAACCTTACATACACAATGATGTCGAAGCGCAAGCTCCTGGCTCTCGTTGAGGAGAAATTCGTGTCGGGTTGGGACGACCCGCGTATGCCGACACTCTCTGGTATCTCAACCCGGTTAAGCTCGTCATCACCAACTATCCTGAGGGTCAGACCGAGGAGATGGAGGCTATCAACAACCCGGAGAACGAGGCTGACGGCACACACACCATCACCTTCTCGCGCAATCTCTGGATCGAGCGCGACGACTTCATGGAGGATGCTCCGAAGAAGTTCTTCCGCATGACTCCAGGCAAGGAGGTGCGCCTGAAGAACGCTTACATCGTGAAGTGCACCGGCTGCACAAAGGACGCCGAGGGCAACATCGTGGAGATTCAGGCAGAGTACGACCCGATCAGCAAGAGCGGTCTTGAGGGTGCGAACCGCAAGGTGAAGGGCACACTCCACTGGGTTTCTGCCGACCACTGCCACAAGGCTCAGGTGCGCGTCTACGACCGTCTGTTCTGCGTTGAGAACCCGTCGGCTGACGAGCGCGACTTCCGCGAACTGCTCAACCCGGAGAGCCTCAAGACCATCGAGAACTGCTACGTAGAGAACTACGCTGCCGACTGCAAGCCGGGACAGTATCTGCAGTTCCAGCGCATCGGATACTTCATGGCAGACCTCGACTCTACAGCCGAGAACCTCGTGTTCAACAAGACTGTGGGTCTGAAGGACGCTTGGGCAAAGCGAAATAAGTAAACATATAAAACCTTTCTTTGAATGTTGGGCTTAGAGCGACGCTTGGTTGCAGCAATTGCACAACCTCACGCCACTCCACACCCAACATTCAACATTTATAATTGATGGAGAAAAAAGAGAATTATTTCAACAGTCCTGAGTTTCAAGAGACGCTACGCCGATACGAGGCTTCGCTGCAGGAAGGCCGTTCGGAGTACTTCGGTAGCGATGAGCTGTCGGACATCTCCGAGTATTATTATGACTGTGGCAAGAAGAAGGAAGCTGTTGACGTTCTTGACTATGCCATCCAACTACACCCTGGAGCCGCTATGCCACTGGTGTTCAAGGGGCGCATAGCACTTATCGACAACAAAGACATCGACACTGCGCAACACTACGCTGACATGGTTGCCGACCAGCTCGACCTCGACTGCCTCTATCTGCAGGCGGAGATAATGATAACGCGCGGCAACATAGCAGAGGCTGACAGCTTCCTCAGCAATGCGATGCACCAGATTGACGAAGACGACGTGCCCGACTATGTGCTCGACATTGCTACCATTTTCATAGACTATAATCAACCCGACATAGCTGCCAAGTGGCTCGCACTAAGCGACGAGGACGACCTGCTCGACTACCGTGAGGTGAAGGCGCGCATAGCTTTCGCCAAGGGCGACTACGAGCAGAGCGAACAAATCTTCGAACAGCTACTCGACGAGGACCCCTACTCGGGCAAGTACTGGAACTCGCTCGCCGTAACGCAGCTTATGAGCAACCGCATCAACGACTCGATAACATCGAGCGAATACTCCATCGCCATCGACCCTGAGGACGAGGAGGCACTGCTCAACAAGGCTAACGCCCTGTTCTCGCTCGGCAACTTCACCGATGCGATGGACTACTACCAGCGCTTCCTGAAGCTGTGCCCCGACGAGGGCGCAGCGTACATGTTCTTGGGCAACTGCCTGCTCAACATGGGCAAACCGGAGGAGGCGATGCCGCAGTACAACAAGGCGCTGGAATGCTATGAGAAGTGCAACTTAAGCACGGCTGAGGTGAACCAGTGCCGTGCGTTCACGCTTTCGCTGCTCGGACATGTGGAGCAGGCGCTCGAGTGTCTCAACGAGACGCTCAAAGACCCCGACTGCAACCGCAGCGAGATAAACGTGATACGCGGACACATACTGCTGGAGAACGGACGTGTAAAGGAGGCGATAAAGAGTTTCGTGAAGGCTCTGCAGTCTACGCATTTCTCTCACGAGATTTTCTTCCGCATAGCCATCTCGGTGTACGACTGCGGCTACCCAACCATCGCCTACCGCATGTTCAAGACCTATCACGAGGCGCATCACAACCAAGGCGACGAGGGCGCGGCTTATCTGGCTGCGTGCTGCCGACAGCTGCAGAAGCATGACGAATACTTGAAGTATCTCAACATCGCATGCCAACAAAACCCGTCGGAGGCGCGCAAGGTTCTCGGCGAATACTTCCCCACGGGTATGGACCCGAAGGACTACTTCGATTATGAAAGAGTAAAAGAGTAAAAAAGTAAAAGAGTAAAAAAATGAATACAGCAGAACTTTTCCTTTGGATTCTCGACAATCTCAACTATTGGGTTGTCATATTGTTTATGGCTATCGAGAGTTCGTTCATCCCCTTCCCTTCTGAGGTGGTTGTTCCGCCTGCGGCATGGAAGGCTATGGACCCAGACAGCGGCATGAGCTTCGTGCTCGTTGTGGTGTTCGCCACAATAGGTGCCGACCTCGGTGCGCTCATCAACTATTACATTGCCAAGTGGCTCGGCAGACCAATCATCTACAAGTTTGCTGACAGCCGCATCGGTCACATGTGCCTCATTGACCGTGCCGCCGTAGAGAAAGCCGAAACATTCTTCCGCAAGCATGGCGCAACGTCTACATTCTTCGGACGTCTCGTGCCGGCTGTCCGCCAGCTCATAAGCATCCCGGCAGGTCTCTCGGGTATGCACGTCGGCAAATTCCTCCTCTACACCACTCTTGGCGCAGGCGTATGGAACACGGTGCTCGCAATGATCGGTTGGGGCATCTACAAGTACACCAACCTTAAGACCACAAAGGACGTTTACGAACAGGCTCTGCAGTACAGCCACGAAATCGGTTACGTCCTGCTCGCTCTCGCCGCCCTCGTCGTCGCATTCCTTGCGTATAAGGGATTGAAGAAAACGAAATAAATTGTGTGAGCATATTTTTTTCGCCTCATGGTCTGAAAGAATCGTTTAACGAAAACGACAAATGAAACGAGCATTGTCAACAATAGAATAAAAAAAGATAGCAATAATTGGGCTTAATGTTATTATTGCTATCTTTTTTTATAAGGAACCTCTTTAGTTTTTTTCAGTTCTCTCTCTTGGTCGATTTCTTCGTTCGAGCACCATTACCGCATGGTGGGAATATCATTACCACGCTTCGGTAACACCGTTACCGCATAGCGGGAACATCATTACCAGGCTATGGTAACATGGCAAAGCCTTTTGTTTAACCTTTATCTTGCCGAACGGCAACAATAGCTCACTAAACAGAATTCGACAACCTTTCTTTTTGTGGAAAATACGTGCGCAGGGAACTGGGCGTTTCGCCAAGAGAGTACAGAACAAACGACAAATAGTATACTACAATTTTATAGTTTAGTGACCCATGCGTGAGGTGTCTACTTCTTTCACCGTTTTCTCCTTATAGCCGCCGAACTTATAGATAACGGCAAGGGTGAAGGACGCCCAGTTGTAGTTGACCTTCATACGATAGTCTTGGTTGCCCTGCACGGAATGGGTGTCGAAGCGATTGTTGAAGATGTTGCTGCCATTGAGGCGCACGCCCCATTTACCGTCGTGCGACGACCACTGCAATTTGGCATCCATGCTAAAGATTGGACTGATGTCGTAGACGCCTTGTATAGCCTTTGACTGGAAGAACGGGTTAAGAATAAGACGCAGGTCCTGCGTACTACAGAGTTTTACGGATGCCGTACCGCCAAGTATGACAGAGAGTTTCTTACGATTGAATGGCAAGTCGAAGAAATGGTTGCTTTTGTCGTGCTTGAAGGTGCCTACTGCAAACACATTGCCGTTGAGCCATTTCCCTGCATTGAATATAGCAGAGGCTTGCAGTCCGTAGCTATTGGAATAATTGAAGTTGGTTTCCTTCATTATTACAGCCATGCGGTCTGTTGTCTGATAGGGCAACTGCACGAAATAGTCGGGTTTCAGACTTGCAAAAGCCATAAGCGTATAGCGTCGTTTTATCTGCCACATCAAGTTGACATTATAATAAGAGCTGGGTTTTAAATCAGGATTGCCGTGTATCTCGGTGTATGTAGACGCATAGAACACATTGCTCATTGTAGACCAATAGCTCGGGAACTCGGAATCGGAACTGAACGAGAGGTTGAGCAAATGGTTATCGTTGACGTTCCACAAAGCATTGAGCGTAGGATACACGCGCCATTTATTCCACACGGGCGAATGGTATTGTTCGGCAGCGACGGAGGCTTCAACGCTAACAGCCTTGTTTATCTGCTTGCTGAAACCAGCATACATATTCCATATCCGCTCGTTGATGTCGACGCTACTTGCACCATCGGGCAAAACGTTTCCATCCTTGTCGATGGTGGTCTGATAACTCTTGTTGCTCGTGAACTGCCCCTTTACGCCGTACGACAATCCCCAACCGTTTGCCAAAGAATGGGTTTGGTCGGCAGTGAACATCCATTTGTTGATGGTCTGCTCACTACCACTTCTTAGGTTGCGCTCCATATCTGTTGTGTTTTCATCCGTATGAATCGTACCGTCGAGCGTTTGTTGCTGAGGCGTGCGATAGTAGGTGTACGAACCGCTAAGGGTAAGTCCGAAAGGAAGCGTGTAGTTAGCGTCAACATTTTGCAGATACTCGTGACTGTCACTATGCATTCCGCTGATGCTCGATCCTGTCGTGTGGCTGTTTGAACTTGTCTTGTCCCACTGTCCCGTATAGGCTACGTCGAGACGATGATTTTTGCTAAAGGCGTAATTCATACCCAGTCGGTAGTCGTGCGTGATGCCGAACGACTTTTGTCCCGTCTCATCAGTATAGTGCACACGATTGTTGGCAAGTGGATGATTGGCTATGCGTGAAGATTCGCCAGTGTCACCTCGTTGCCCGAAAAGGATATTTTGCCGGTAGCATCGCTGATGCCAGGTATGCGCGTCAATGCCTCGTAAGCATTGTCGGCAGGCAACTGCTTCAGCAGCAACGGCATATTGTACGACAGCATACCACGCTCTGCCTTGACAATGGGGCGCGATCCCTTTATCATCACTTCCGGCAGATTGTGCATCATGGTTTCCATGGTGAGCGAATCTGTTTCAACGTTGGTCTGTGCGTTGGCGGTTATGGCTGACGCAACAAGAAGAGTCATAAGGAATAATCTGTTCATTTTCATTCCTTCCATGCTTTTGCTTTATTTTCCACAAAAGTAATAGAATTTTTTAATAAAAGCAGACTTACGCCTGCTATATTTTGCGAAACCTACGATTCTGTTTATAAAACAGCTACTGATTTGACGAAAGTTAAATATTTCACAACACAAACCATTTTAAATGTTCGATATTTTGTGAATTTCACTAAAAAGAATTAACTTTGCTACATGAATATTGAGTTTGACAAGGAATATCTGCAAGACTTATATTTCAAAGGAAAAACAAGTGACAAGAAACATCGATATCAACCAGAAGTTGTACGTAGCTATCAAAAAGCAGTAGTTGCACTTGCACATGCTAAATGCATAGAGGATTTGTTTGTGTTTAAGTCATTAAATTATGAAGTTCTTGTTGGGGACAAAAAAGGCATTTCTTCTGTTAGATGCGGAAAACAGTATCGCTTGGAATTATAGTCAAAGATAATATTGACGACATAACAATAAAAGTATGCCGTCTGTTAGATATTAGCAATCATTACAAGTAAACAATATGGAAAGTATAAAAACATATAACATAAGTGATTTGGTGCCGTCATCCCCAGTACATCCAGGCGAGATAGTAAAAGATGAGCTTGAGGCACGTGGAATATCTCAACGCAAATTTGCAATGATAATTGACTGTTCTTACACAGTTTTTAATGAGATTCTTAATTGCAAACGTCCCATGACTACCGATTATGCTTTGCGCATTGAGGCGGCTCTTGGCATAAAGGCGTATATGCTCGTAAATATGCAGAGTGAATATAACCTTCAGACAGCAAGACAAGACTCTCATCTATCTACAATCTTGAGCAAAATACGTTCGGCAGCAGCAATGCTGTAAATAACAGCTGGAAGATAGCTCCAAAAGCTGGCAGATAGGCTGGAAGATATCCTTTAGAAAGGGATATCTCCCAGCCTTTATTGCGCTTAGGATGTGATGGTTACAGCGATCATGGAAGATATGGGGGATATTTTCAACTAATCGTCTTTAAACGCAAGTTTATCAAACTTGGCTTTAAGCATTGGAGCCTCCGACTTACGAATTGAGAGTTTCATCTCGCAGGTGTTGTCGTAGGTCTGACTGATGATGCGCGGCGACATATCCTTGATGATTTTCATTACATCGTTCATCATAATGTAAGGAAAATCGAAAACAACCTCCTCCTCTACGAACTGACTTACAATCTCTGCGTTGGCTATTGCCTCTGCCGCTGCAGTGCGATAGGCAACAATAAGTCCGCTTGTGCCAAGATTGACACCTCCGTAATAGCGCACAACGATAATAAGAATGTCGGTCAGCTCGTTCTTGTTGATCTGTCCGAGGATGGGCTTGCCGGCTGTGCTGCTCGGCTCGCCGTCGTCGTTGGCACGGAAATCGGTGCGTTCGGCACCGAGCATATATGCCCAGCACACATGGCGTGCGTCATAATACTTCTTGCGAAACTCTGCTACGTATTGCTTCACCTCCTCCTCAGAAGTGACATGAAAGGCAAAAGCGAGAAACTTACTGCGTTTCTCGCTGTAGAAGCCTTCTGCGGGTGTGTCTGTGATTGTAAGAAATTCGTCTTTTTGCTCCATTGATATTAAATTGACAAGTAGACAAGGCGAGATGCATAACAAATGTTTATGCAAACCACCTTGTCTACTCGTTGCTTATTCACTTATCTACTAATATGTTACGACAGCTTGTGGATGACGAGTCCTGAGCGAAGCTTAGGCTCAAACCATGTTGCCTTCGGCGGCATGATCTTTCCGCTGTCGGCGATGTCAATAATCTGCTTCATTGAAACCGGATAGAGGGCGAGCGCCATACGCATCTCGCCGCTGTCTACGCGACGCTTCAGTTCTTCGAGACCGCGGAGACCACCTACGAAGTCGATGCGCTTATCTGAACGCAGGTCGGTGATGCCGAGAACCTTGTCAAGGATAAGACGACTCGAGATGTCTACATCGAGAACGCCGATCGGGTCGTGGTCGTCGTATGTGCCCTGCTTGGCATTGAGAGCAAACCAGTGACCATCGAGGTAGAGTGAGAACTCGTGCAGGTGCTGCGGCTTGTAGATAGCCTCACCTTTGTCCTCAACCTCGAAGTTCTGGCGCAAAGCGTCGAGGAACTGCTCTGATGTAAGACCGTTGAGGTCCTTAACAACTCGGTTATAGTCGAGCACGGTGAGCTGCGATGCCTGAAAGCAAACAGCCATGAAGTAGTTGTACTCCTCGTCGCCCTTGTGATTAGGATTGTTCTTAGCCTTCTCTGCGCCAACGAGAGCAGCTGCGGCGCTGCGGTGGTGGCCGTCGGCGATGTAGAGAGCCGGCATCTTAGCAAACTCCTTGGTGATTACGTCGATATCTGCCTTGTCGCTGACAACCCAGAGCTGATGGCCAAAGCCGTCGTCGGGAGCAACGAAGTCGTACTCGGGCTTTGTTGCAGCGTAGCGCTTGATGAGCGCATCGAGCACCTCGTTGTCAGGATAAGCGAAGAACACCGGTTCGATGTTAGCGTCGTTGACGCGAACATGCTTCATGCGGTCTTCCTCCTTGTCGCGGCGTGTCAGCTCGTGCTTCTTGATTGTGCCGTCGAGATAATCGTTGACGAAAGCACCCACAACAAGTCCGTACTGAGTCTTGCCGTTCATTGTCTGAGCGTAGATATAATAGTTCTCGTCTGCGTCCTGACGAAGCCAACCCTTCTCCTGGAACATCTTGAAGTTAGCGGCAGCCTTCTCGTAAACGCGCGGATCGTACTCGCTTGTGCCCGGCTCGAAGTCGATCTCCGGCTTGATGATATGATAAAGACTCTTCTCGTTATCGCCAGCCTCTACTCTTGCCTCTTCACTATCGAGCACGTCATAAGGACGTGATGCTATCTCTTCAACAAGGTCTTGCGGTGGACGTACGCCACGGAATGGTTTTACTGTTGCCATTGTGTGATATATTTTAAAAACCCCACCACTATGTCCTCCCTATGGGGCAAAGGGGTGGGGTTATCGGGGATTTTTACTTAATTACTTGTTAACTTGGAACTTAGTGCAGCCGTCAGCGAAGAAAGCGTTGATCTGCTTAGCAGCTGCGATACCAGCGTTGGTGTTAGCCTCTGCTGTCTGAGCACCCATCTTCTTAGGTGTAGAGAAGTATCTGCCTTCGAACTTCTGGAACTCTTCGTTAGCATCCGGCATGATGTCTGTGATGAACTTCAGGTCGGTGCGTTCTGCCATAAGGGCAAGGAGTTCGGGTTCGTTGATAACTTCCTTACGAGCTGTGTTGATGAGGATGCCGTTCTTGTGGAGCTTGCCAACAAGAGCAGCGTTGATGCTCTGCTTTGTTTCAGGAGTAGCAGGGATGTGCAGCGAAACGATGTCGCAGTTCTCGAAGAGAGCGTCCTGAGAGTCAACTGCCTTAACGCCAGCTGCCTCGATAGCCTCCTTCGGGCAGAAAGCGTCGTAAGCGTAAACTTCCATTTCGAAGCCCTTAGCAATGCGAGCCACGTTTCTACCTACGTTGCCGAACGCGAGAATACCAAGCTTCTTGCCCTTCAACTCGCTACCCGACTTGCCATTGTAGAAGTTGCGCACGCCGTAAACGAGCAAACCGAATACGAGCTCAGCCACAGCATTAGAGTTCTGACCAGGTGTGTTCTCAACAACAACGTTCTTCTCCTTAGCATAAGCACAATCGACATTGTCGTAACCAGCACCGGCACGTACAACAATCTTAAGCTGCTTTGCAGCGTCGAGCACCTCAGGTGTAACCTTGTCTGAGCGCACGATCATTGCGTCAGCGTCAGCCACAGCGTCGAGAAGCTGCTGCTTTTCTGTATATTTCTCAAGCAAAACGAGTTCGTTGCCTGCACCTTCTATTTCAGCCTTAATGCCGTCAACCGCTGCCTTTGCAAACGGTTTCTCTGTTGCCACTAATACTTTCATAGCTACTATTTATTAATGTTCCTTTTCAAAATCCTGCATGCACTTAACGAGAGCCTCAACGCCTTCCATAGGCATAGCGTTGTAGCAGCTTGCGCGGAAGCCACCTACCGAACGGTGACCCTTGATGCCGACCATGCCACGCTGTGTAGCGTACTCTAAGAACGGCTTCTCAAGATCCTTGTACTCGTCGTTCATAACGAAGCAGATGTTCATCAAAGAACGAGAATCCTTCTCTACTGTACCACGGAACAACTTGTTGCGGTCGATTTCGTCGTAGAGCACCTTAGCGCGAGCCTCAGCACGGCGTGCCATCTCCTCTACTCCACCCTGAGCCTTGATCCAGCGCAGTGTTTCGAGAGCGCAATAGATAGGAACTACTGGAGGAGTGTTGAACATAGAGCCCTTCTCTACGTGTGTACGGTAGTCGAGCATTGTAGGAATCTGACGCGGAGCCTTACCCAAGCAGTCATCCTTTACGATGATGAGGGTAACACCAGCCATAGCGAGGTTCTTCTGGGCGCCTGCATAGATGCAGTCGTACTTAGCGACATCGATAGGACGGCTGAAGATATCAGAAGACATATCGCCGATAAGTCTTACAGGTACTTCCGGCTCCTTGCGGATTTCGGTACCATAAATAGTATTGTTTGTTGTGATATGCAAATAGTCGAGATCTGTCGGGCATTCGTAATCCTTCGGATAGAAGGTATAGCCAGCGTCAGCAGACGATGCTACTTCTACAGCTTCTCCGATGAGCTTAGCCTCTTTCAAAGCCTTCTTTGCCCATGTACCTGTGTTGAGATAGCCTGCCTTCTTGATAAGGAAGTTGAAAGGAACCATGCAGAATTCCAAAGAAGCACCACCACCGAGGAACAATACAGAGTAGCCTTCTGGCACCTTCAAGAGTTCCTTGATGAGAGCAACTGCCTCATCAACAACCGGTTGAAAATCTTTTGCACGATGGCTAATCTCAGCCAAAGAAAGACCTGAACCGTTAAAATCCAAAATCTGTTTTGCTGTGTTTTCGATCACTTCGCGAGGAAGAATAGAAGGTCCTGCATTAAAGTTGTATTTCTTCATCTGCCTGTTTGTTATTAAGTTAATAAAAGTTTGATTAATATTTCGCAGGCGAAGTTACAATTTATTTTTGAAAGTAACAAGCAAAAATTTACAAAATGTTACTCTTACTTTATCTTTTACGCGGTTTTAGCTTCAGTTGGGGTATTTTTAACTTTTCGCCAGCCTTTACACTATGGCGATTGTTAAGCACCTCGACGTAGCATTCCATGCCTTCGCCGAGATAAGCCTTACTTATCGAAGCGAGGGTCTGACCGGGCTGAACGGTCACGGTCTTGGCTACACCTACTATTATATATGCGCCTGTGCGCACGCGAGTGTCGTAGTTATAATCGGAAGGTGTAGTGGCGGTTGAGGGTGCAACAGAAGAATGAGAAACCTTGGCTTCTACTGCCGACTTTGACGCAGATATAGAATTCTTCTTCGCCTTTTCTGCAGCATGCAACTCTGCAGCACGCAATGAATCATTGGGCACAATCGTATCCTTGACTGCTACAGCGGGCTGTGCGTCAGCGCGCTCCGCAGCTTCCTGCTGAGCGTAAAGGCGACTCTCAAGTCGATCTATCACATGGTTTTTCTCCTCAATACGCTGATAGAGGAAGTACATGCCGATGCCAAGACTTACGAGTATAATGAACGATGCGATGGTAAGAACATACATAATACGCGGACTGCGCTGTCTGCATCCGCCTATTACTATGCCTTCATCGTCTGCTTCAGGGGCTGTTGCGGTTGTTTTGTCGTCCGATTCCTCACTGTCTTCTTCTACAGTTTCAGTCTTTGGCGTCATCAGACGGCGAGCCATATCACGATGCTCCTCTGTATTTACAGCCTTTGATGCTGTTTCAGAGGAAGAATAATGATCTGTTGACTGACTGGTTGGTGCAGTTGAGGACAACTGCACCCCCTGAGGTTGCTCTGCAGGTGCGGGCTGGTCGGTTGACTGATCGGTTGGCTGACTGGTTGGTGCAGTTGGGGACAACTGCACCTCCTGAGGTTCCGTTTCTGTTACAGAATCAAGTTCTTCCTCACTTTCCTCATCAATCTCAGAAAAGTCGACGCCATCGTTGAGCACGACGGTCTCGAACTGCACGAACGGACGGTTCACACGATCGCGCAGCAAGACCTCGGGGGTAAACGAAATTTTGTTGCGTCCATCTATAATGATACGTTCGCCGGTATTTACATCGACACTGGCGCGTGCACCAACTGCCGACACCTTGAAAGTGCCGAAGCCTTTTATCTTCACCGAACTGTCGGCGCCGTCAAGTTCTTCCTTAACGACATCGAACATTGCGCTGACAAAGTCGGAAGCGTCACCAAGCGACAAGCCGTACTTCTCACTCAGTTCGCGAGCAAAATCGTTCACCTTAGCCATTCGCGTCGTCTCCTTTCTTCATCTTGTTCTTCACGGAAGAAGCCGGCTTGAAGTTGAGCACAATCTTCGGCGGAACGAGCATACGCTGTCCCGTAGACGGATTGACAACGATGCGTTCCATACGTTTCTTCAGTTCGAAAGTGCCGAAATCGGGCACAGACACATTCTCACCTTCATCGAACGTAGAGGCAATAGACTCCAACACGCAACGCACCATGCGCTGAGTGTTCTCCTGCGAATATCCCGTACGACGAGACAACTCGGTGATGTATTCCTTATTGTTCATATATAATATAAGGTGAGATTGTGTAAGATTGTGATGATACTATTTATTCCACTTCGCCATAGAGGTCGAAGTCGTCACTGTCTGTGATGCGTACATCGTAGAACGAGCCGACACGCAGACGGCGCGTAGCCTTGATGAGCACCTCCGGGTCTACCTCAGGCGAGCAGAACTCTGTACGACCTACATAGTAATCGCCCTCCTTGCGGTCGATGATGGTCTTTAGAACGCTGCCTACCTTAGCCGCTTCCACCTCAGCACTGATGCGCTGCTGCACAGCCATGAGCTTGTCGAGACGGCGCTGCTTAACCTCAGCAGGCACATCGTCCTCGTAATGTTCGGCGCTGTATGTGCCTTCCTCCTCTGAGTAGGCGAAAGCACCCATACGTTCGAAGCGTGCCCACTTCACGAACTCTACAAGTTCCTTGAAGTCTTCCTCTGTCTCGCCTGGGAATCCGACGAGTAGCGTTGTGCGCAGATGCAGACCCGGCACCTCCTTGCGGATGCGCTCGATGAACTCCATTGTCTCCGCCTTTGTAACATGGCGGTGCATACGTGTGAGCATATTGTCGGAGATGTGCTGCAGAGCGATATCGAGATACTTGCAAACGTTAGGCTTCTCGCGAATAACGTCAAGCAGTTCGAATGGGAACTGGTTAGGATAAGCGTAGTGCAGACGAATCCACTTTACGCCCTTTATATCTGCAATGTCCGAGATAAGATCGGCGATGTGACGCTTGCCATCGATGTCCACACCATAATATGTAAGTTCCTGAGCGATTATCTGGAACTCCTTCACGCCATTAGCCACGAGTTCGCGCACCTCCTCCAGAATCTCCTCCTTCGGACGGCTGACATGCTTACCTGTGATGATAGGTATAGCACAATAGGCACAACGACGGTCGCATCCCTCGCTAATCTTTATGTAGGCATAGTGATGCGGCGTAGTGATATGGCGAGCGCCAGAGCATGTAGGCTCTTCGGGTTTGCCGAGGTCGGTAAGCAACTGCTTGAAGTTAAACTTGCCGTAATATTTGTCCACCTGCGGAATCTCCTCCTCGAGCTCCTTTTGATAGCGCTGCGAGAGACAACCCATAACAAAGAGTTTGCTTATCTTGCCCTCTTCCTTAGCCTGAACGAGTTCGAGAATGGTGTCGATGCTCTCCTGCTTTGCGTCCTCAATGAAGCCGCAAGTGTTGATAACAACAATTTCACCCTCGATGCGCTTAGCATCGTGGGTGCAATGATATCCAGCCTGCTCGAAGAGTGTCATCAGCTTCTCGCTGTCGACAAGGTTCTTTGAGCAGCCCATAGTTATAATGTCTACCTGTCCTTTCTTCATAATTACTTCTTGAACAACGAATCGACGAACTGACGCTTGTTGAAGAGCTGCAATGCCTCCATCGACTCGCCGAGTCCGATATACTTCACCGGCACCTTAAGCTGGTCGCTTATGCCGATAACCACACCACCCTTCGCTGTTCCGTCGAGCTTTGTGATGGCAAGCGATGTAATCTGTGTAACCTGCGAGAACTGCTTTGCCTGTTCGAAAGCGTTCTGACCGGTACTGCCGTCAAGCACGAGCAGCACTTCGTCAGGTGCTTCGGGCAGCACCTTCTTCATAACATCCTTTATCTTCTTCAGCTCGTTCATCAAGCCCACCTTGTTATGCAGACGTCCTGCGGTGTCGATGATTACGACGTCTGCGCCGTTAGCCTTAGCCGAAGAGAGTGTGTCGAAAGCGACAGATGCTGGGTCGGCACCCATCTGCTGCTTCACAACGGGCACACCAACGCGCTCGCCCCAGATGCAAATCTGCTCTACGGCAGCAGCACGGAATGTGTCGGCAGCACCGAGATACACCTTCTTGCCCGATTTCTTGAACTGATAAGCCAGTTTGCCAATGGTAGTTGTCTTGCCAACGCCGTTCACACCTACAACAAGAATGACGTACGGACGGTGATCGGTAGGCAATTCCCAATCCTCGTTGTCAGCAGTGTTATTCTCGGTGAGCAGCGATGCAATCTCGTCGCGCATGATATTGTTAAGTTCCGACGTAGACACATACTTGTCGCGTGCCACACGTTCCTCGATGCGCTTGATAATCTTCAGGGTTGTGTCAACACCGATATCCGATGTGATAAGAGCCTCCTCGAGATTATCGAGCACTTCGTCGTCGACAGTTGACTTACCCATGACAGCACGAGAAATCTTGTCGAAGACGCTGTGTTTTGTCTTCTCCAGACCATTGTCAAGAACTTCTTTCTTGTTCTTATTAAAAAATCCAAAAATTCCCATATAACGTTATTTGTATGCAAAGATAGTGCAAATCGAAGACAATACAAAATATGCTCGCATATTTTTATTACTTCAGTTCCACGACCATACCCTCTCGCGTCAGTTCAGACGCAGGGAACACGGCGCGAGCCTCATCAAGAAGCACCTGCTCATTGTCGTATTTAGAGCTGTAATGACCCAGCAGCAGACGTCCTGCGTGAGCGTCGCGAGCCACCTGCGCCGCCTGCGCCGCCGTACTATGACAATACTTCATAGCCTTCTCCTCATCCTCCGTTGCATACGTCGTCTCGTGATAGATGCACGTTGTGCCCTCAAGCTGCTTATGCAGTTCGGGCAGATAGCAAGTGTCGCTGCAGTAAGCGTAACTGCGCGGCGGGTCGGCAGGGCGTGTCAGTCTACTGCTCGGTATAACGTTGCCGTCTTCGTCGGTCCACGACGCGCCGTTCTTTATGTTGTTTATCTGCGACACGGACTCGACAGTCAGACTGCGATCCTCGTAGATGACGGCACGCTTCTTCGTGTCGACGGCATGAAACTGTATCTCGTAGTCGAAATCGTTGCAGAATGTCTCCAGCAGCATGTCGAGCACCGGCTTCAGTTCTTTCGGCGCATAGATAGCAAGCGGCATGGTGCGTCCGAGCAAGCCGAACGACGAGAGCATACCGATGCGGACTGATGAACACGGCGCAAAGACGGTTGAAGCCTATCTTCGAACGGCGCATCTGCAGCTGAGTGCCCTCACCGCAATCGACGAGAAACTGCTTCTCGCGTATCTCCACCACCTGCGCCGAAGGATTATGGCGCAACGTGGGCAGCGCACTGCCGCAACCAAGTATATGTATCTTGAATGGTTCCATAGTTTTACACTATCTCCACTTGTTTTACTTACTTCTTTCGTTTAAGAGCAAAGATTATTCTTTCGTTTTAAAGAGCGGTTCTATACTTCTGTATCTTGAGAATCTTCCATGAAGTCCACGGATTGGTCTCAGCCTTAACTGCAGAGTGCACCGTTCCGCCCTCCTCTATCGTGAAGTTCTTGTCGATGCTTGTCCAATGTCCGAGCAGCGATGTAACGTTTATCACTCTGTCAGCCACCAGTTCGTCAGCCGTCTTATGACCCGTCACAGCCATCTTGTCGCCAGCCATGAGTCCGCCCTTCACGTCAGACGGAGTCTCCACCTCGGTCTCTGCGTCCGGATCGAGAAGCGTATAGAGATCGAGAAGCGTATAGACGAGCGTATCGCCGGCAGACGTAATCAGTTCGAGCGAGTGCATTGATGTACCTTCGCCACACACGCCGTAGACGGTGGTGTCGTTCACCTCCTCAGCCTCGGCTGCATTCTCCGGCTGCGCTTTCTCCGGCTTGCCGTTGCAGGCAGCCATAAGCAAGACGAGGAACAGAAGTGCTACGCCTCCCTTACAGAAAGGGCGCAGCAATATTTCAAGACTCTTCATAATATCCTTATTTAAATGGTTATTCGTTGTTTTTCGCCTCATTCCAGAGCGCGTCCATCTCACCGAGCGTCATATCCTTCAGCGGCTTGCCAATCTTTATGCTGTGCTGCTCAATATAGTTGAAGCGGCGAATGAACTTGGCGTTTGTCTTTTCGAGAGCCGTGTCCGGATTAATCTTGTATAGACGTGCAGCGTTGATGAGCGAGAAGAGGAAGTCGCCGAACTCCTCTGTAGAGCGCTCCTTGTCCTCACGGCGCAGTTCTGTCTCCAGTTCGCCGAGTTCCTCGCGCACCTTAGCCCATACATCGCCCTTGTCTTCCCAGTCGAAGCCCACATTGCGCGCCTTGTCCTGCACGCGGTAAGCCTTGATGAGCGAGGGCAGAGCGTCGGGCACACCGGCAAGCACACTCTTGTTGCCGTCCTTCTCCTTCAGCTTCAGCTGCTCCCACTTCTCCGTCACCTGCTGCGATGTCTTCGCTGTGTTCTCCAGATGCTCGTCAGCCTGCTCGCCGTAAGGCAGCGGCTTTGGGTCGGGCGCACCCACCTGCGACGGATGATATACATGCGGATGGCGGTAGATGAGTTTGTCTACGAGTTTGTCGCACACGTCGGCGATATCGAATTCGCCCTTCTCCTCTCCGATTCGTGCGTAGAAGCCCACGTGCAGCAGCACGTCGCCAAGCTCCTTGCAGATGTTCGGCTCGTCGTCTTTCAGCAGAGCGTCGCACAGTTCGTAAGTTTCTTCTATGGTATTCGGGCGCAACGACTCATTAGTCTGCTTGCGGTCCCACGGGCATTTCTCGCGTAATGTGTCGAGCACATCGAGCATACGTCCGAACGCTTTCAGTTTTTCTTCTCTTGTATGCATTTTTTACGATATAAAAACTCTGATAGTTGTTGTATATAATTTCTGCAAAGTTACAAATAAAATTTTGATATTCAGAAATATTGTAATACCTTTGTTTGTATGAATATACTACTCATTGACAATTACGACTCTTTCACATACAATCTATTTCAGTACATAACCGAAGAAGGAGGCGCTGATGTGAACGTAACCGTTTGGCGTAACGACCGCTTCGAGCTTGACGACGTGGAGCGTTTCGACAAGATTATACTCTCGCCTGGTCCGGGCGTGCCCGACGAGGCTGGCTTGCTGAAAGCCGTCATACGCCGGTACGCTCCAACGAAGCCCATTCTTGGCGTTTGCCTCGGCGAGCAGGCTATCGGCGAAGTGTTCGGCGCCGAGATTCACAACCTGCCAACGGTGTTCCACGGCATACAGTCGAAGGTGAGCATCGTTGCCGACGATTATATCTTCAGCGATATGCCCGACAACATACTTGTGGGTCGCTACCACTCGTGGGTTGTGAAGCAGAACAAATTTCCTGCCGAACTGGAAGTGACGGCGTTGAGCGAAGAAGGACTGGTAATGGCGCTAAGACACCGCACCTACGATGTGCACGGCATACAGTTCCACCCCGAGTCGATACTCACTCCGGAAGGAAGGCGCATGATTCGCAACTTTATCACTCATTAGAAGTCGGTACGTAGCGAACGGAATCTGATTGGATGGCGAACGGAATCTGATTGGACGGCGGACGGAATCTGATTGGACGGCGGACGGAATCCTATGACATTCTCTAAGGCTATTTCACGCTCACCCAAATCAATCATAGCGTTGATGAGGCTCACTTTCTGCGCTTTCATCAACGTTTCTACGCTTATATCCGCTTCTTTCAGGATGTGCTTTTCGAGCAGACTGGCGCGCTTTGTGCCCATGAGAAGCGGATGTCTGGGCGTAAGCCATTGCTCGCCGTCGAACACAGCGATGTTTGTGAACGAGGTGTCCGTAACCAGCCCGTTCTTTACGATTATTATCTCGTCGCAGTCGCCCTTCTGTGCTGTAAGACGATTAAGACTACTGCGGTCTGCGCTCTTGAACGAGTAGTCTATCCGGTCGTCCACAACGACCTTCAGACTGCGTATCTCGCGCATTGTATATGGTGCGTATTGCACATCTACAACGCCCTGTCCATCGTACAAGACCCTTGCCTTGTAGAACTGCATGTCGGGCGTGGGCGACAGTACGTCGGCGAGCGCAGGCACCGGCGCATCGGCAAAGAAGTGGCGCATCGTGCGGCACATTCTTGACTGATGAAAACTTAGGTTAAGCGCCTTTCCGTCCTTTATCTTTATTGTTTCTACAAACTGCTGCATTATCACTTGCGTCTATTTTGTTATCGGGAGATACACCTTCTGCAGCACCTCCTCGTATTCCTTTATGCACAGGCTCTGCGACGTGATGCCGCCGCCTGCCTTGAAGAACATTCCCTTGTCGGTCTGCTCTACGAATCGTATCATTACGGCAGAGTCAAGTTCGCCGTTGCTGTATATTCCCATGATGCCGGTATAGAATCCGCGCTGGTATGTCTCGGCTTCGTCTATTATCTGGCAGGTTTTCTTCTTAGGCGCACCCGTTATGCTTCCGGCAGGCAGTTGCGCTGCGAGTATGTCTCCGATGCGCTGCGTGTAGTCGGAGGGCAACTTGCCGCTTATCTCCGAACTTGTCTGCAAGATGTCGCCCTTATTGGTGTGCAGAACGTCCACGAAGCGGAACTTCTCTACCTTCACATCCTCAGCCACCGTGTTCAGATCGTTACGTATCAGGTCTACAATGGTTGCATGTTCTGCTGCTTCCTTCTTGTCGTCCATCAGCACCTGTTCGGCGTCGGGCAACGTAGCGTCGATTGTACCCTTCATAGGGTAGGAATAGATTCTGCCGCCTCTTATCTGCACGAATGTTTCGGGCGAGAAACACACGAACCGACCTATGCCGTACGACGGATTGTTCAGAAGCAACTTGTACTTGCCTTTCGAGTGGCGGAAGATATCCTCAATAGAAAGGTTGCAGCTCACCGCCACCTGGCATGTCAGGTTGGCGAGATAGCTATTGCCAGCCAGCATATTGTTCTTCACGATGTTGAAGCTGCGCTCGTATTCGTCGTACTTCGGTGCCTCCACCTCCCATTCTATCTCAGCAGGAAGTAGACTGGTGCTGCCTTCAACGACGTTGGTATGACTACCGAAGTCGTAGAGACACTCGCAGGGGTCAATCTCCGCGAGTTTCTTTATATACGCCTTGTCGCCCTTGTAGTCGACAACGAACAGAAAAGGCTCTCCGCTGCCGCCCAATTCGTTCAGTCTGTCTATTATATCTTTGTTCATACGCTTCTGGTGTAATGTTTTTAGCAAGTGCAAAATTACATCTTGTTTGCGAAAGCCACAAAAGTTGAGAGCGTGAATAAATCTTAAATTATATTTGCTTATTGCTGTTTTCACTAATAATTGGTTACTTTTGTCAACGTTTTAATTCGACAAACAAGAAATAAGGGGTGCTTCACGATTGTGTTGCTGAGATTATACCCATAGAACCTGACGCAGATAATGCTGCCGCAGGGATTGCTTCAGACATCCATACTTATTATATAAGGTATGACGTGATGCTCGGAGCTGTTTCTATTCCGTATTTTCTTTTGGTAGTAAGACCAACGGATACGCCTCCAGACAAAAAAAGACAAAGAGCATGAGGTACATTTGCGCACTTACCATTGCCGGTTCCGACAGTTGTGGCGGAGCGGGCGTTCAGGCTGACATTAAGACGATGTCGGCTTTAGGCGTTTATGCCGCTTCCGCCATCACGTCCGTCACGGTGCAGAACACATTGGGCGTGCAAGCCATTCAAGCCATACAGCCGGAGATAGTGGCAGCCGGAGATAGTGGCTGGACAGATACGGGCGGTTATGGACGACATAAAGCCCACGGCTATAAAGGTAGGAATGGTGAACGACCAGGCTACTATCCTGGCTATTGCCGACACGCTGCAACAGTATTCTCCGCAAAAGCTCGTCGTCGACCCGGTAATGGTGTCTACGAGCGGTTCGATGCTCATGCAGAAGGACGCTTTGGGCACGTTCTGCAGTCGCTTGCTCCCTATGGCTACCCTGCTCACGCCGAACATTCCCGAGGCGGAAGTGCTCTCCAACCGCTCTATCCGCTCTATTGATGACATGGATGCTGCAGGACGCAGCATTTTGGCATTGGGCTGCAAGGCTGTGCTTATTAAGGGCGGACATCTTGAGGGTAGGAAGGTAGACAAGCTGTACCTGCCGAACGGCGAGGTTTGCTCGTTCGTTCACGAAGCGATAGCCACACGCAACACGCACGGCACGGGCTGCACGTTGTCTTCTGCCATCGCTGCTTTCATGGCTCGCCGCCGCGTGTCGGACCAAGACTTACCTTTCGCAGGCCTTGGAAGCTGGCAAGGATGTGCACATCGGCGAAGGTCACGGACCGGTTAACCATTTGTTCAATCCCGAAAAACAAATTATCCTATGATACAATTCATTACTCATTCCAACGAACGCTACGGATATGTAGAGGGCGCTCGCTTGGCACTTGAAGGCGGATGCCGATGGGTTCAGCTGCGCATGAAGGACGCCTCGGAGGAGGAGTTCGTGGCTGCAGCCGAACAGATTGGCAAGTTGTGCAGAGAGCACGAAGCGGTGTTCGTTCTCGACGACCATGTGGAGCTTGTGGAGCGCTGCGGAGCCGACGGCGTGCATCTCGGCAAGAACGACATGCCGGTTGACGAGGCGCGTAGGCTGCTCGGCAACGACAGAATAATCGGCGGGACGGCCAAAAAC
>ERZ780026.238-NODE-238-length-29295-cov-10.8534_pt1 | contig 29295 bp, 30 predicted proteins | sample MGYA00511861_ERZ780026 | MGnify/ENA primary metagenome ERZ780026 (study PRJEB29588, sample SAMEA1972002) | human gut metagenome | biome: human gut; feature: human-associated habitat; material: faeces | place: Denmark | collected 2008/2010 ...
ATCACGGCCACGTTTAGCAGGATAGCTGTTGTAGAGAGCAAGTTGAGTGTTACGCCGCCCTTCTTGAAACTCTCGAAGAAGCCAGGACCTACCTGCAGACCGATGCAGAACACGAACAGAATAAGTCCGAAGTCCTGAATGAAGGTCATTGTGTCCTTGGGGGCTGTGAAACCGATGTGGCCTGCTAAGATACCAGCAAAAAGCACCCAAGTGACGCCGAGCGAAATGCCGCCAATCTTGATCTTACCAAGCAGGATGCCGACTGCGATGACAACGGCATAGAGCAGGGCGATATGGGCAATCGACTCAGTGTTGGTAAATAGGTTGATTATCCAATCCATTTTTTAGTGTTTTAATAGTTTTAATATATAATTCTAATAGTTTCTATACTATGTTGGGCTTTCGTTTGAAATAGCAATTCTGATAGATAACTAAAAATGATAATTCAAGATTGCTGACAACGTAATCGGCAAACCTGAATTATCAAACTCTATATGCTTAGTAGCTGCGAGCGATAATTACGCGCTGTGTAGCCGGCTTGCCAGAAACCATGTCTACACCCGGAGTCTGCTCGAACATGAACGGCACGCAACGGATGGTGGCCTGAGTCTCTTCCTTAATCTTTGCCTCGGTCTCGGCTGTGCCGTCCCAGTGGCAGAGGTAGAAGCCGCCGTCCTTGATGCGCTCCTTGAACTCCTCATAGTTGTCGCACTCGTAGATGTGAGCATCGCGAAAGTCGAGAGCCTTCTTGTAGATGTTAGCCTGGATGTCCTCGAGCAACTGCTCTACGTATTCAACGATGCCGTCGAACGAGCGTGTCTCCTTCTCGAGAGTATCGCGACGCATGATCTCGATAGTGTTCTCCTCGAGGTCGCGACCGCCCATAACGAGACGTACCGGCACACCCTTCAGCTCGTAGTCGGCGAACTTGAAGCCCGGACGCTTGTTATCTGCGTCGTCGTACTTCACGCTGATGCCTGCTGCGCGCAACTGGCTGATAATCGGAGCGAGCTTCTCTGAGATAGCCTGCAGTTGCTCTGCGTTCTTTGTGATAGGCACGATGACAACCTGGATAGGAGCAAGCTTCGGAGGAAGTACGAGACCGTTATCGTCAGAGTGTGTCATGATGAGCGCGCCGATGAGACGTGTAGATACGCCCCATGATGTAGCCCATACGTACTCGGGCTTATTCTCCTTGTTGAGGAATGTAACGTCGAACGCTTTTGCGAAGTTCTGTCCGAGGAAGTGCGATGTGCCGCTCTGCAGAGCCTTGCCGTCCTGCATCATTGCCTCGATTGTGTATGTGTTCAACGCACCTGCGAAGCGCTCTGTCTCGCTCTTTACGCCCTGAACGACCGGTACAGCCATCCACTTCTCTGCGAAGTCGGCGTAAACGTGCAGCATCTTCTTTGCTTCCTCTTCAGCCTCCTCCTTTGTAGCGTGAGCTGTGTGGCCCTCCTGCCAGAGGAACTCTGATGTGCGGAGGAACGGACGTGTACGCATCTCCCAGCGCATTACGTTACACCACTGGTTGCACATCAAAGGAAGGTCGCGGTACGACTGAATCCAGTTCTTGTATGTGTTCCAGATGATGGTCTCCGAAGTAGGACGGATGATGAGTTCTTCCTCGAGCTTAGCAGCCGGGTCTACCTCGATGCCGGTCTTGTCCTCGTTGGTACGAAGACGATAGTGGGTCACCACAGCACACTCCTTGGCGAATCCCTCTACGTGCTCAGCTTCGCGGCTGAAGAACGACTTCGGGATAAGCAGAGGGAAGTAAGCGTTCTGTGCGCCGGTCTCCTTGAACATCACGTCAAGCTGGTGCTGCATCTTCTCCCAGATAGCATATCCGTAAGGCTTGATAACCATACATCCGCGTACGGCTGACTGCTCAGCGAGGTCTGCCTTTGTAACGAGGTCGTTAAACCACTGGCTGTAGTTCTCTGAGCGCTTTGTAAGTTGTTTTAATTCTTTTGCCATTATTTTTTAATGATTAATTTTATGTTCTTAAGTATCTTAATAATGTTGATTACATTAAATTTGCACTGCAAAAATACAAAAAATTGTTGTAATATAGCCACTATATCAAAAAAACCAGTATCTTTGCAGTTATAAATGCGTGGTAAAACGCATAAAAACTCTTTTTTAACATCAAAATTACGCAAAGAAATGAACAAAATTACAGGGATAACAATGGCAATGGGCGTTCTTGCCGTTGTAAGTTGTGGCACTAAGCAGGGTACAGGATCGCTAATTGGTGCTGGTGGTGGTGCGCTTGTTGGCGGCATCATTGGTAAGCTCGCAGGAAACACAGCCGTAGGTGCTGCTATCGGTGGCGCTGTAGGCGCTGGCGCAGGTGCTATCATCGGTCATCACATGGATAAGGTGGCTGAACAGGCAAAGCAGGTGGAGAACGCAAAGGTAGAGAAGGTGACAGACGCTAACGGTCTTGAGGCTGGTAAGGTGACATTCGACTCTGGCATCCTCTTCGCAACAAACAAGGCAGACCTCAGCGCTGCTTCAAAAACTGCTCTTGCAAACTTCTCAAAGACATTGAAGGAGAACAACTTGTTGTACGTTGATATCTACGGTCATACCGACTCAACCGGCAACGACGGCATCAATATTCCGCTCAGCAACAAACGTGCGCAGAGCGTTGAGGCTTACTTGAAGAGCTGCGGCGTTTCGGCTTCTCAGCTTCAGAAAGTAGTTGGTAAGGGTAGCTCTGAGCCGGTTGCAGACAACGCAACCGTACAGGGCCGCAAAGAGAACCGCCGTGTGGAGGTTTATCTCTATGCAAGCCAGGCTATGATTGACGCTGCAAATGCAGGCACACTCAAGTAAAGCAAGTATATAAAACTTACCGCGTATAAGAATTAAGGTGGTGGGGATGTCAAGGAGAAATGCTTCGAAACTTCTTCTTGGCATTCCTTCTCTGCCTTATTTTTTTGTTTTAGAAAGTGTATGAAATTAGGTATCGTTTCTAAGTTGATAAAGTGGGCTTTGGCCTTGTTTTTCAGTTCTACAATTCTTGTGGTTGTGGCATATAGGTTCATTCCTGTATATATTACGCCGCTTATGGTTATCCGCTGCTTCCAGCAGGTAGCAGACGGCGAGTCGATGAAGATGAGACATTCGTGGAAACCGCTCGACGATATATCGCGCTCGCTGCCGGTGGCTGTGATGGCGAGTGAAGACCAGCGCTTTCTGCTTCATCACGGCTTCGACTTCGGGGCTATACAGAAAGCTGTGCATCAGAACAAGCGAAGCTCGAAGCGCAAGTACGGAGCAAGCACCATATCGCAGCAGACTGCCAAGAATGTCTTTCTGTGGCCGGGCAGAAGCTGGGTGCGCAAAGGTTTCGAGGTCTATTTCACGGCTTTAATAGAAACGTTGTGGAGCAAGCATCGCATCATGGAGGTCTACCTTAACTCGATAGAGATGGGCGACGGCATCTATGGCGCTGAGGCAGTTGCCAAGTACCACTTCGGCAAGACTGCAGAGGAACTCACCCGTGCCGAGTGTGCTCTCATAGCCGCCACTCTGCCTAATCCGCGCAAGTTCGACAGCAGCAATCCTTCTGCTTATATGCGTGCCCGCCGCGGAAAGATAGAGTACGAGATGAAGTTCATGCCGCTCTTCCCGAAAGAAGGCGAGGACTACGATCCGTCGACAGCGTCGGGCGGAGTGTACAAGCGTAACAGGCATAAATAATATTTGAAACTTATATACGAAGCAATATAGTGGATACTCTTCTTAAATCATTGAACCCCAACCAGCTTGCAGCTGTGGAATATACCGACGGACCGGAGCTTATCATAGCAGGCGCCGGCTCTGGCAAGACTCGTGTGTTGACCTATAAGATAGCATATCTCTTGCAGAAGGGACTTGCTCCTTGGTCTATTCTTGCACTTACGTTTACGAACAAGGCTGCACGCGAGATGAAGAGTCGTGTAGCCGAACTCGTTGGTGAGGACCGCGCACGCTATCTTAATATGGGTACGTTCCACTCCGTATTTCTGCGCATACTGCGTGCGGAGGCAGAGGCTGTCGGTCTGCAGCGCAACTTCTCTATATACGACGATGGCGACTCGCGTGGGGTGGTGAACTCAATCATTAAGGAGATGCAACTTGACGACAAGCAGTACAAGGCATCTGCTATATTAGGTCGTATTGGTGCTGCAAAGAACAGTCTTGTAACGCCTGAGGTGTATATGTCGGATACGCATCTTATGGAGCGTGACAAGGTTTCGAGTATGCCGAAGTTAGGACAGATATACGCTATGTATGCAGCACGTTGCAAGGCTGCCAATGCAGTCGACTTCGACGACATGCTTCTCTTTACCTATAAACTCTTTGCCGAGAATCCACAAATTGCTAAAAAGTATGCCGAGCGATTCTGCTATGTTCTTGTCGACGAGTATCAGGATACCAACTATGCCCAGCAGGCAATTCTGACGCTCCTAACGAAAGAGCAGCGTAACATCTGCGTTGTAGGTGACGATGCGCAGAGTATCTATGCTTTCCGTGGTGCTAACATCGACAATATACTCAAGTTTCAGAGCATATATGAAGGTGCACGTCTCTTCAAATTAGAGCAGAACTATCGTTCTACGCAAACTATAGTGAAAGCTGCTAACAGTGTTATTGTCTATAACCAACGCCAGATACGCAAGGAAGTGTTTAGCGAAAATGGTGATGGCGAGAAGGTGCATCTGAACATAGCTTATTCGGATAAGGAAGAAGCGAGTGTCGTGTGTAATGAAATACGTCGCTTGCACAATCGTTATGGTGTCGCTTATCGTGATATCGCTGTGCTTTATCGTACCAATGCGCAGAGTCGATTGTTTGAGGAGGAGCTTCGTCGTCAGGATACCCCGTATCGCATTTATGGCGGTATGAGTTTCTATCAGCATAAGGAGATTAAGGACGTTATCGCTTACTTCCGTTTGGTGGCAAACCCGAACGACGAGGAAGCGTTGAAGCGCGTTATCAACTATCCGAAACGAGGTATCGGTGATACTACCATTTCGAAGCTTATAGCTGCGTCGCGTGCATGCAATGTCAGTTTGTGGGACGTTGTAGGCAATCCGAGCATGTATAATGCAGGCGTTTCTGCCGGAACCGAGAAAAAAGTTCTTGGTTTCTATTATCTCATTGACGAGTTTATACGCGACAATCGCACAGTCGACGCATACAGCTTGGGTAAGGAGATTCTGGAGAAGTCGGGCTTGAAGTTCGAGTTGGCTTCCGACAAGTCTATAGAAGGTGCAGAACGTCAGGAAAACATTGAGGAATTTATGTCGGGTCTGCACGACTTTGTCGATACAAAGCGCGAGGAAGGTTATGAAGACGAGGTGTATATCGCCAATTTCCTACAAGAGGTTGCTCTGCTTACAGACAGCGATGAAGAGAATGATGACGATAATGATGCGTCTTCAAACGAGCGTGTGTCGCTTATGACAATACATGCGTCTAAAGGTTTGGAGTTCAATTCTGTTTTCGTTGTAGGCTTGGAGGAGAATATCTTCCCGAGTCCGCGTTCTTGTTCGTCGATTCGTGAGTTGGAGGAGGAGCGCCGTCTGCTCTATGTCGCTATAACGCGTGCCGAGCAACGTTGCTTCTTGTCGTGTGCTAAGAGTCGCTATCAGTATGGCAGTATGATGTTTAACGAGCCGAGTCGCTTTTTGAAGGAAATAGACAAGCAGTATTTGGTCGTCGAAGGCAATGTTGCAGGGTTTAAATCGTCAGAAAGGCAGCCGCAGCCGTTTCTGTCACGTCCGCAATCTCAGCCATATCGTGAAACGCCGCAGCGCAATCCATTTCAAAGCACTATGCCTTCTGGTTTCCGTCGTTTACAGACAGTGCCTCAGCGCTTTCAGACTTCGACGTCAGCTCAGCGTACGCAAACCTCAGCTTCTTCACAACGACAGACCATACATGCCGGTGCCCGTGTTGAGCATCAGCGCTTTGGACTTGGAACTGTTGTTGCTGTAGAAGGAGTGGGCGAGAACGAGAAGGCTACCATCGAGTTTCAGAATGCAGGAACCAAGACTCTGCTCATGAAATTCGCTCGATTGACAGTTTTGAAGTAGGAAAGACAGAATAATATTGTGTATATATAGAAAAATTAGTACCTTTGCAATCGATTACACACTAATATTCATTTAATACAAATTTTATGATTCTTCAAAATTTGCAAAACGATTTCAAAGGTTCTAATTGGAAGCGCGAAATCGACGTGCGTGATTTTATTCAGTCTAACTACGAAGCTTATGACGGCGATGAGTCGTTCCTTGTTGGCCCTACAGAGCGTACAAACCATCTTTGGGAGGTACTTTCAAAGATGTTCGAGGTGGAGCGCGAGAAGGGTGTTTATGATGCAGAGACAAAGTTGCCTCAGAGCATCGATACTTACGGTGCTGGCTATATCGACAAGGATAGCGAGGTTATCGTTGGTTTGCAGACCGACGTGCCTCTGAAGCGTGGTATCTTCCCTAAGGGCGGTATTCGTATGGTGGAGAAGGCTCTGAAGTCATACGGTTACAATCTTGATCCTGCAACAAAGACTATCTTTACAAAATATCGCAAGACACACAATGAGGGCGTATTCTCTGCATATAACGATGATATCAAGGCTGCACGCCATGCTCATATTATCACTGGTTTGCCCGACGCATACGGTCGTGGTCGTATCATCGGCGACTACCAGCGTGGCGCACCCCACGTCGTGTAGCTCTCTACGGTACAGCAAACCTTATCGAGGAGAAGAAGCGCTACTTCAAGCGTATCGACATCCAGGAGTTTACTGAAGAAATCGTTCGCCACCGCGAGGAGGTTTCAGAGCAGATTCAGGCTTTGAAGCAGTTTGAGCGCATGTGTGCTGCTTATGGTTTCGACGTAACAAAGCCGGCAACAAACGCTCGCGAGGCTGTTCAGTGGACTTACTTCGGCTACCTCGGTGCTGTTAAAGATCAGGACGGTGCTGCTATGTCACTCGGTCGTGTCTGCGCATTCCTGGATATCTACATTCAGCGCGACCTCAAGAACGGCACGCTCACAGAGCAGGAAGCTCAGGAACTCATCGACCAGATGATCATGAAGCTGCGTATCGTACGCTTCCTCCGTACTCCTGAATATAACGACCTCTTCTCAGGCGACCCGATTTGGGCTACAGCTTCTATTGGTGGTATGGGCATCGACGGCCGTTCGATGGTTACAAAGACCGACTATCGTTTTCTCCACACTCTCTACAATATGGGTCCGTCGCCAGAACCTAACCTTACTGTGCTTTGGAGCGAGCGCCTGCCAGAGGCATGGAAGAAGTATTGTGCTAAGGTAAGTATCGACACAAGCGCTATCCAGTATGAGAACGACGACCTTATGCGTGCTGATCTCGGCGACGACTACGGTATCGCATGCTGCGTATCGCCGATGAAGATTGGTAAGCAGATGCAGTTCTTCGGTGCTCGTGCTAACCTTGCTAAGTGTATGCTCTATGCTATTAACGGCGGTCGTGACGAGATGTCGGGCGAGCAGATAGCTCCGCGCTTCGCTCCTATCACTGGTGATTACCTCACATACGAGGAGTTTATGCCTAAGTTCGAGCAGATGATGCGTTGGTTGGCTAAGACTTATGTCAACGCTCTGAAGATTATCCATTACATGCACGACAAGTACGACTATGAGGCGTTTGAGATGTCGCTGCATGACGGAGATGTAGAGCGCACACGTGCTACCGGTATCGCTGGTCTGTCTATCGTTGCCGACTCAATCGCTGCAATGAAGAACTGTCGCATTCGCATCATCCGCGACGAGAGCGGTCTTGCAGTAGACTATAAGATTGAAGAGGGCGAATATATGCCGTTCGGCAACAACTGCGAAGAGACTGACGAGATCGCAGTATCGCTCACAGAGACATTCATGGAGTATCTGCGCCAGCATCGCACATACCGCGACGCTGTTCCGACACAGAGCTTGCTGACCATCACTTCTAACGTTGTGTATGGCCGTAACACTGGTGCTACACCTGACGGTCGTCAGAAGGGCGTTCCGTTTGCTCCGGGTGCTAACCCGATGAACGCACGTGACGTGAAGGGCGCTGTTGCAGCTCTTGCATCTGTTGCTAAGTTGCCGTTCCAGCACTCTCGCGATGGTATCTCTTACACATTCGCTATCGCTCCGTCGGCTCTCGGCAAGACAAAGGATATGCAGGCAGACAACCTCACACACTTGCTCGACGGTTACTTCACACCGACTGGCGGACAGCACATCAATGTGAACGTGTTCGACCGCGATCTTCTGCTCGATGCGATGGATCATCCTGAGAAGTATCCGCAGCTTACAATCCGTGTCAGCGGTTATGCTGTGAACTTCGTGAAGCTTACACGTGAGCAGCAGCTCGATGTACTCTCGCGTACAATCAACCTCGGTATGTAATTCTGAGCGTTAAATCGTAACTATAAATTGAGAGGCTGTGGTTTCTATGATGTAGAAACTACAGCCTCATATTGTTAAAATAAAATTTTTCCTTTACTGGTTTTAAACCAAATGGTCCGCGATGCGTCATAATATCAAAAAAGGAGACGCTATGAATAATGAAGAACAGTATATATTGAATCGTTGTGGAAAGCAGAACCCTTTCACGGTGCCCGAAGGCTATTTCGATAGCCTGCGCACAGAGCTTATGCAACGCGTCGAAGTAAAGCCCAAAGATATTTCTCTTTGGAAACGTTGGCGTGGCTACGTGGCTGCGGCATGTATGGTTGGCGTTTTTGCCGGCGTTGCTACATACATCGGTTTCGGTTCTGAAACCACAAAGAACAAACATGTGGCTGTAAATGTAAAGACGTCGAATGTCGACAACTTGTCTGAAGACGAATATGCCGACTATACAATGCTCGACAACGATGATATATATTCACTTTTGGCTAATAATTAGAATCATATAATAAACGATTTTAAAATATTACATCAATGGTAGCACTTTTTGATAAATATGTACTTAGAACTTTGGCGCTTATCGTAGCTTTTGTGTTGTTCAGCGCATCTGCTGCAGCGCAGAAAAAACACAACTTTAATCCGGCAAAGTTTGAAGCGGATTTAGAGCAGTTCATTGCTTCTGAAGTAGGTCTTACTCCAAGTGAGGCTTCTGCGTTTTTCCCCGTTTATCGTGAGATGCGTAAGAAGCAGTTGGCTTATTTCGGCGAAGAACGTCGTTTGCGCCATGTAGATCCGACAGATGAGAAAGCATGTGCTGAGGCTATTCGCAAACGTGACAAGAATGATATTGAACTGAAGGTTCTTCAGCAGACATATCATGAGCGTTTCATGACTATACTGCCAGCGACTAAGATTTTCAGGGTCTTGAAAGCTGAGAGTAAGTTTCACAGACAGTTCTTTAAAAAAGCGAAAGCTCAAAAAAAATAAAGGAAGATAGCAGCATTAAGAACTGATGGGTAGATATTTTGTAGAGTTCGCATACGACGGAACCGATTATCATGGTTGGCAGATACAGCCTAATGGCAACTCTGTACAAGAGGAGTTGCAGAAGGCCTTGTCTATGATTCTACGTATGGAAATAAGTGTTGTCGGTGCAGGACGTACTGACACTGGTGTGCATGCACGTAGGATGACGGCACACTTTGAAATAGATCGGAACATAGATTGTGAGCAATTGGCTTATAAGCTAAACCGCTTGTTACCGCGCGATATAGCTGTTTATTCCGTATATCCGGTTGCTGATGATATGCATGCACGATTCAGCGCCACACTCCGAACATACCATTATTATATACACACCTCGAAGAACCCTTTCCTTAGGAAGTATTCTTGCGAGATGCATTACGACCTCGACTTCAACTTGATGAACGAGGCAGCAAGCTATTTGCTTACTGTTAAGGATTTCGGATCGTTCTGCAAGGCTCACAGCGACGTGAAAACCACTCTTTGTGATGTGTCCGAAGCCGTTTGGGTGCGCGATGGCGAGAATGCTTGGCATTTCCGTATTTCTGCCAACCGTTTCCTGCGCAACATGGTGCGTGCAGTTGTGGGCACGTTGATAGAAGTTGGACGCCACCGACTCACACTCGAGCAGTTCCGTGAGGTCGTTGCCAGCGGAAATCGCTCCTCGGCAGGCGAGAGTATGCCGGGTAATGCGCTGTTTTTAGAAGACGTAAAGTATTAATATTTTAAGTAATAATATCTCACCCCTGTATTTTTTTCTTTTATGTGGCTGATATTAGCATTCTGCTCAGCAGCGTTGCTGGGCTTGTATGATGTAAGCAAGAAGAAGGCGTTGCTCAACAATGCCGTTCTTCCTGTCTTGTTTTTCAATACCGTAATATGTACCCTTATCTTTATTCCGTTCATAGTTCTTTCGTCCACTACAAATGTGCTTGACGGAACGGTTTTCTATGTAGAACAGAGCACATGGGCTGAACATAAGTATATCATTCTGAAGGCATGTATTGTGTTGTCTTCGTGGGTATTCGGCTATTTCGCTATGAAACATCTGCCTATAACCATTGTCGGACCTATCAATGCTACGCGTCCGGTTATGGTGCTTGTCGGTGCGATGCTTGTGTTTGGCGAGCGCTTGAACGTATGGCAGTGGATTGGTGTGCTTTTGGCTATCGTTTCATTCTTCCTTTTGAGTAGAAGTGGTAAGAAAGAGGGCGTCAACTTCACTCATAATCGCTGGATATTCTTTCTTGTTGTGGCAGCTGTGCTTGGCGCTGTCAGCGGATTGTACGACAAGTATCTTATGGCTCCGCCTGAGAATGGGGGAGTGGGACTGAGCAGAATGGTAGTGCAGAGTTGGTATAATATTTATCAGCTTTGCCTCATGGGTTGTGCAATATTCGCTATTTGGTATCCTACACGTAAGAAGACAACGCCGTTTCATTGGCGTTGGAGTATTGTGTTTATTAGTATTTTCTTGAGTATTGCCGACTTCGTATACTTCTATGCGTTGAGTTTGCCTGGTGCAATGATTTCAATTGTGTCAATGGTGCGTCGCGGTAGTGTTGTAGTAAGTTTCTTCTGTGGTGCGATGTTGTTCAAAGAGAAGAACCTGACAAGTAAGTTGATTGATATGCTGTTCGTTATACTCGGAATGATTTTCCTGTATATAGGCTCGCACTAATTTAATTTACGTTTTTTAGTAATTACAATATTCGGCAATCCAATATAAAATATTAACTTTGTAGGCAAATCGTAATATTAAGAAAACATCTATGGCACGAAATATATTTAAAGGACTTGGTGTGGCACTTATAACGCCATTCACTTCAGATGGTAATGTTGATTATAAATCATTAACCCGTTTGGTGGAATATCAGATTGATAATGGCGCTGATTTCCTCTGTATACTTGCCACGACAAGCGAGGCTCCTTGCTTGTCGGCTGAGGAGAAGGAAAAGGTGAAACAGCTTGTAATCGAAGTCAATCGTGGACGTTTGCCGCTCCTTATGGGATGTGGTGGCAACAATACTAAGGCTATTGTTGAAGAACTGAAGAATAGCGATTGGCGTGGCATAGATGGTGTGTTGAGTGTTTGTCCGTATTATAACAAGCCCTCACAGGAAGGTCTTTACCAGCATTTCAAGGCAATAGCAGAGGCAAGTCCGCTGCCGGTTGTTCTTTATAATGTACCAGGACGTACCGGTGTGAACCTTAAGGCAGAGACTACAGTTCGCTTGGCTAACGATTGCGAGAATATCATAGCAATCAAGGAAGCCAGCGGCAGCTTGGAGCAGGTTGACGAGATTATAAAGAACAAGCCGGCTCGTTTCGATGTGATTAGCGGTGACGATGCTCTCACGTTCTCTATGGTGGCGAGCGGGGCAGCGGGTAGCATCTCTGTTATCGGCAATGCTTTGCCGAAGGAGGTTTCGCGCATGATTCGTCTCGAGTTCAAAGGCGAGTACGAAGCCGCACGCACCATACACCATCGTTTTACAGAGTTGTATTCTCTGCTCTTCATTGATGGAAACCCGGCTGGTGTGAAGGCATTGCTGCACGAGATGGGTTTCATCGAGAACGTATTGCGTCTGCCGCTTGTCCCCACTCGTATCACGACGCTTCAGAAGATGACAGAGATTCTGAAAACTCTCAAAATATAACTATATAGTATTTCGCTATATATAATAAATGTGGTTTGACACACAAGGTTATCATATTTCCTACGCTTTGCGTTGTTGTGTTAGCGCTATTTCTTCTTAATATCTTTTATGGGGCTGTACGGATTCCAGTATCCGAAGTTCTTGGAATATTAAGTGGAAATGAAGCGTCTAACGTCTCGTGGCAGTATATCGTTATGGGCTATCGCTTGCCGCAGGCCCTTACAGCCCTTCTCACGGGCAGTGTGCTGTCTGTTTGCGGACTCATGTTGCAGGTTATATTTCGCAATCCGCTTGCAGATTCTTCCATTCTCGGTATAAGCAGCGGCGCTGGTCTGGGCGTAGCGTGTGTCATGCTGATGTTCGGCGGAGGCTTGTATATCGGAACTTTGTCTGTAGCTGGTTTTGCTGCAGTCTTTGCTGCGGCCTTGTTAGGTGCGTTGGCTGTTACTTTTGTCATGCTTTTCCTTTCAAGTCTCATCCGTAACAACGCTTTGTTGCTCATTGCTGGTGTTATGCTTGGTTACATAACCTCGTCGGTCGTGATGCTTCTGAACTTCTTTGCATCTGCTGACGGTGTCCGAGCGTATGTGCAATGGGGAATGGGCAATTTCTCTGGAGTTTCAGAAGCGATGTTGCCTTTCTATGCAATTTTGTCTATAGTATGTATAGCAGCGTCGTCTCTACTTGTGAAACCTTTGAACATAATGATGATTGGTAGTCGGTATGCAGAGAACTTGGGCGTAAACATCAAGCGTTTGCGCACGATTATCTTGTTGCTTACCGGTGTAATGGCAGCTTTGTCTACAGCCTTTTGCGGACCGATTGCCTTTATCGGTTTGGCTGTTCCGCATCTGTCTCGTCTGTTGTTGCGTACGGACGACTTCCGATTAATCATGCCAACAACAATTCTTCTTGGCGCTATCGTCGCCTTAATCTGCAATTTTATATGTGTATTGCCCAGTAATGGATGTGTGTTGCCGCTTAATGCCGTGACACCATTCCTCGGCGTGCCCATAATATTATATGTAATATCAAGGAAAAGCTATTCGTTATGAATGAAATAGAACGTATAAAACAGCTTCGTAAGTTGCTGCATGAATATAATCACAACTATTATGTGCAGAACATGCCTACGGTCACCGACCGTGAGTTTGACGAATTGATGCATGAGTTACAGTCGCTTGAGGAGAAACATCCCGAACTGTATGACCCCAATTCGCCTACGCAACGTGTGGGCAGCGATTTGACACAGGGCTTCACCCAGGTAGAGCACAAGTATCCGATGCTCTCGTTGGCTAATACCTACAACGAGCAGGATGTGCAAGACTGGTATGAGTCGGTGAAGCGTGGACTCGAAGGCGAAGATTTTGAAGTGTGCTGCGAGATGAAGTACGACGGATTGTCTATATCTCTTACCTACGAGAATGGTCGCCTTGTTCGTGGCGTTACGCGCGGCGACGGAGTGGTAGGCGACGATGTTACTGCCAATGTGAAGACTATCCGTTGCATACCGCTTGTGCTCAACGAGAATGCGGGTTATCCCGATAAGTTTGAGATACGCGGCGAGATTCTTATGCCTTGGAAGGTGTTCGATGATCTGAATGCTCAGCGCGAAGCTGCTGAAGAACCATTGTTCGCCAATCCGCGCAACGCGGCAAGCGGCACTTTGAAAAGTCAGGACCCACGCCTCGTTGCCGATCGACATCTTGACTGCTATCTCTATTATCTGCTTGGTGAGACTTTGCCGTCTGACGGTCATTTCGAGAATTTGGCTGAGGCTGCGAAGTGGGGATTCAAGATATCGCAAGGTATGCGCAAGGTGAAGACGCTTCAGGAGATATACGACTTCATAAACTATTGGGACGTTGAGCGCAAGAACTTGCCGGTGGCTACCGACGGAATCGTGCTTAAGGTAAATTCGCTCCGTCAGCAGCAACACTTGGGTTATACAGCCAAGTCGCCTCGTTGGGCTATCGCTTATAAGTTCAAGGCTGAGCAGGCTACGACACGTCTTGAGAGTGTGTCGTTCCAGGTAGGTCGAACAGGCGCCGTAACGCCGGTGGCTAACATGGATGCCGTGCGACTTGCCGGTACAATGGTGAAGCGTGCTACGCTTAACAATGAGGACTTTATCAAGAACCTCGACTTGCATATCGGCGATTATGTCTACGTTGAGAAGGGTGGAGAGATTATCCCGAAGATTGTAGGCGTTGATGTATCGAAGCGTTCGGCTGAGGCACAGCCCGTGAAGTTTATTGACCGCTGCCCTGAGTGCGGCACTCCGCTTGTGCGTTACGAGGGCGAAGCTGCGCATTATTGTCCGAACGATACGGGCTGCCCACCGCAGATTAAGGGACGCATAGAGCATTTCATAGCTCGCAAGGCGATGAACATCGACTCGTTAGGACCTGAGACCGTTGACGATTACTATCGTCGCGGACTCATACACAATATTGCCGACTTGTACTGCATCCAGGTGCAGGACATCAATGGCAGCGGCAACCGTGAGCGTTCGGCTCGCAAGATTGTGGCAAGCATTGAGGCTTCTAAGCAAGTGCCGTTCGAGCGTGTTGTCTTTGCTCTCGGCATACGCTTTGTCGGCGAGACTTCAGCCCGATTGTTGGCGCGCCATTTCAAGTCGATGGATGCGCTGCAGAACGCTTCGTTGCAGCAGCTGATGGAGGTAGATGGAGTAGGCGAGGTGATAGCAAAGAGTATCATTACCTACTTCCACAATGCGGCGAACCTTGAGATAGTAAACCGTTTGCGTGAGTACGGCTTGCAGATGCAGCTTTCTTCCGAGCAGATAGCTAACACTACGAACAAACTTGAGGGAAAGAGCATCGTCATCAGTGGTGTCTTCTCTAAGCATAGTCGCGACGAGTATAAGGCTATGATTGAGCAGAACGGCGGCAAGAACGTCGGTTCTATCAGTGGCAAGACATCCTTCATCCTTGCCGGTGAGAATATGGGACCGTCAAAGCTGCAGAAAGCCGAGAAGCTGGGCGTGCAAATCGTAGACGAAGACACATTCCTCAGTATGTTGGAATAATAATGTAGAAAACCTAAATACAGAATATGAAAATAGTAATAGGCATAGATGTTGGCATTAGCACTACAAAAATCGTAGGTATCAACGAACAAGGCAATGTCGTATCACCAATCAGAATACGAGCTACCGACCCCGTAACTTCGCTTTATGGCGCTTTCGGAAAGTATCTGCACGACAATCATATCCAGTTGGGTGATGTAGAAAAGGTTATGCTTACGGGTGTAGGCAGCGCTTATATCAATGAGCCGGTTTATGGCTTGCCTACAGACAAGGCAGAGGAGTTTCTGGCAGACGGTTTGGGCGCTCGTTACGAAACCAACCTTGAGCGTATGCTTGTCGTGAGTCTTGGTACGGGCACGTCAATCGTTAAGTGCGACGGCGACGACATCAAGCATATTGGTGGTATCGGTATCGGCGGCGGCACATTGCAGGGCTTGTCGCGTCTGCTCCTGAAGACCGACGACATAAAGCAGGTGGCAGCGCTTGCCGAAGAAGGCGACCTCTCGCATATCAATGTGCTTATTAAGGACATCTGCGCCAACCCGTTGCAAGGACTTCCTATGGACGCCATCGCTTCGTTGTTCGGCAACGCGAAGACGAACGCTTCTCGTGAAGACATAGCGCTCGGACTAATCTGGATGGTGTTGCAGTCTATCTGTAGCGCAACGATTCTTTCGTCGCTCGGTAGCGGAATTAAGGAGTTTGTGATGATTGGCAACTTGACGCTACTTCCGCAGGTGCGCCATGTGTTCCCTGCTACAGAACGTCTCTATGGCGTGAAGTTCCGCATCCCGAGATATTCAGAGTTCTGTACCGCGATAGGTGCGGCGTTGTGCTATCTTAATGTCCACAAGCCAACGCTTTAATACTCTATGTACGGACTTATTCGTTCAATGTCATAGCTTGAGAATTCTTTCATGAGTTTAAGCTCTGACATTGAGCGTATCTTTCCGTGCAAACGCCTGTAGTCGGTTATTGCGCGAGCCATATAATAATTAATGTATGGATGGCGCTTCAACTGCGATAAAGTCAATTGGTTTATACGTAGCTTTCTGATGCTTTTCTCGTCGATAGCTATGTATTTTATTGCATCCTCCGGCATGTCTTCTATTTCCAGCAACTGCTCTTTGTTTACAAATCCGCCCAATTGGTCGCGGTATCTTATAATCTGTCGCGAGTAGTAGCTGCCGATGCCCGGTATTTTCATCAGTTCGGTAGTGTCAGCGTTGTTCACTTCGATGTGTTCTCCAACGCGTATCTTCGGTGTGTATGCTTTCTGTTCGCCATTCGTGGCGTTCTCGTCGTCGCTCTTGTTCTCAAACCTTTTGTTGCGTTCGTATCCCCGTTTGTGGTTCTTCACCTCCGCCAGCGAACTTGCCGGCAGATAGTCGGCGCCGATACGGATATACGGCTCCAGACGTCTATAGTCTTTTACGGTTAGTCCATAGACGTATGCAAAATCTTCTTTACATTGGTATACGCCACCACGCGCTCTGTACTTGTATATATTGCGAACCTGCCAAGGACGCAGCCCCAATTGCAGTAGCTGCGTGCTGTCAGCGGTGTTAGGGTCGAAGTAGAACAACTTCGACCCTATTTTGTTTTCGTCTATTGCCTCGTCTTTCGCTTCCTTACTTTCGTATCTCTCAGCTCTTGTTTTGGCAGCTTTCTCAGGGGCGTCAATCTTGTTGCTTGTGTCGTCTGTATTAGACAAAGCGCCCAAGAGTATCGCTACGACCAAAATAAGAGTGCAGAGAAACGTGAACGTACGTCTGTCCGACCTCGGCATATAGAAGAATCCTTTCAGAAACATTGTGGCGTGTGTTATGTTTAGTCTTCCATCAGTTTTCTGTAGCGACCCTTCTTTATTTCTTCGTTTCCGAGTCGGCGTGCCTTGTTAATCTCGTAGTCAGAGTAGCTGCCCTCGAAGAAGAATACTTCGCCGTCGCCCTCGAAAGCAAGGATGTGCGTACAGATACGGTCGAGGAACCAGCGGTCGTGGCTGATCACTACGGCGCATCCGGCGAAGCTTTCAAGACCTTCCTCCAAAGCGCGCAACGTGTTCACGTCGATATCGTTGGTAGGCTCGTCGAGCAACAGTACGTTTCCTTCCTGCTTCAGAGCCAAAGCAAGCTGCAAGCGGTTGCGTTCGCCACCAGAAAGCGTCTCGCAGAGTTTGCTTTGGTCTGTGCCCGCAAAGTTGAAGCGCGAGATGTAAGCACGTGCGTTCACGTCTCTGCCGCCCATGCGTATTGTCTCGTTGCCCTGAGAGATAGTGTCGTAAACCGACTTCTTCGGGTCGATGTCCTTATGCTGCTGGTCTACGTAAGCCAACTTCACCGTCTCGCCAACCTCGAACGTACCGCCGTCGGCGTGCTCCAAGCCCATAATCATGCGGAAGAGAGTAGTCTTGCCCGCACCGTTCGGACCGATAACGCCCACGATGCCGTTAGGCGGAAGCATGAAGTTGAGGTCTTTGAAGAGCACCTTGTCGCCGAAAGCCTTCTTCACGTGCTGAGCCTCAATCACCTTGTTGCCGAGACGCGGACCGTTCGGGATGAAGATCTCCAGCTTCTCCTCACGCTCCTTCTGCTCCTCGCCGAGCATCTGTTCGTAAGCGTTCAGACGAGCCTTGCCCTTAGCCTGACGAGCCTTCGGAGCCATGTGCGCCCATTCAAGCTCGCGCTCCAACGCCTTGCGGCGCTTCGAAGCCTGCTTCTCCTCCTGCATCATTCTCGTAGTCTTCTGCTCCAGCCAAGAAGAGTAGTTGCCGTGCCAAGGTATACCCTCGCCGCGGTCGAGCTCAAGAATCCATTCGCTCACATCGTCGAGGAAGTAGCGGTCGTGAGTAACGGCGATAACCGTTCCCTCATACTGCTGCAGGTGCTGCTCCAGCCAGTCGATGCTCTCAGCGTCCAGGTGGTTGGTAGGCTCGTCGAGCAACAGCACGTCCGGCTTCTGCAGCAACAGACGGCAAAGAGCTACGCGGCGACGCTCGCCACCAGAAAGATGAGTGACGGGAAGGTCGCCCTTCGGACAACGCAAGGCTGCCATCGCACGGTCGAGCTTCGAGTCCATGTTCCATGCGTCCGTAGCGTCGATGATGTCCTGCACCTCCGACTGACGCTGCATCAGCTTGTCCATCTTGTCCGGATCGCCATAGTATTCCTCCAAACCGAACTTCTCGTTAATCTCCTCATACTCCTTCAGAGCATCGTATGCCTGCTGCACACCTTCCATAACGTTCTCCTTAACGGTCTTGGTCTCGTCGAGCGGCGGATCCTGCGGCAGATAACCTACCGAGTAGCCCGGACTCCACACAACGTCGCCCTGAGTAGGCTGGTCGAGTCCTGCAATGATCTTCATCAACGTTGACTTACCTGCACCGTTCAGACCGATAATGCCAATCTTGGCACCATAGAAGAACGAGAGGTAGATGTCCTTCAATATCTGTTTGCGATTCTGAGGGATGATCTTAGACACCCCGACCATAGAGAAAATGATTTTCTTGTCGTCTACTGTTGCCATTTATATAAATAGGTTTTTTATCTGTTAATAATTACAAGTTGTCGAAATATCCTTTTGTGAACATGTCGTACGACAATGCTTCAAGCTCCTTGAGCGTCATACGCTCAACGGCATGTTCTATCTTACGAATGATTTCATCGCGTTTATAATCGCTGTCTTCATTCAGACCCGCGTGCTTAAAATGGTTCATCGTGATAAATATGGTTTAGGGTTTCCTTTTGCAAATTTAACGAATATATCCGATAAATCAGCATCTTTTCTTTAAATTATATATATTTCTTTTGTTTCGTATGGTTGTTACAGCTTCGTGGTAACAATGTTACCGAAGTGCTGTAACAACGTAACCGCATTGCGGTAATGATGTTACCACGGCGCGGTAATAAGTCCTTTCAATTGCAGTTGGTGGATAGATATTGTGTTGCTTCCGGATAATATCCGCAATCAATTTGTTACTTGTATTTATAGAACTTGTAAATTAGAAACTAAAATCTCTGAATAGAGCTATTTGTTTGGTTTATAAATCATAATAAGGATGAATAAATTACAAACGAATAATAATTATACACGTTTTTCTTTGTCGTTTAATGTATTGTGTGTATATTTGCAATGTCAAACAATAAAAACAAAATTATTATGGAAAAGTATGTATGTGATGTTTGTGGTTGGGAATACGACCCGGCAGTTGGCGACCCTGAAAACGGCATAGAGCCAGGTACTGCATTTGAAGACCTCCCGGAGGATTGGGTATGCCCACTTTGCGGAGTAGGTAAGGATCAGTTTAGTCCGGCATAGGAAACCGGTTTTTAGATAAAAAGCATTGGCGCATTATTGCGTTCTCTTTTAAGAACCAATATGCCCAATGCTTTTTTTGTTATGTTGTACTGGCGAAGCACTACATCACGTCGAATAATATCTTCTCGAACACCGCACCGACGGCACCGATGCCTTCGACACGCTCTATATCGGCTGCGAGAAGTTCCCACAGCACGATTTATATCCAATTGCTATTGGTGGAGTGAGATAATTGTTATATCTTTGCACAATATTGAATTTAAATTAGTAAATATGAAACTTTGGACTTTAGTTGACATAAATAGAATACATGAGAAATTTGGCGAATATAAACTTCTCATAGCAGACAAGAATTGGAACGATAACGGTTACTATACTCTTTACAAAATTACATATCAACAACCGAAAGATTTCTACAACAAATGTTTAGGAGATATAAAGATATTCAACCCAAATTATGAGGAAAATTACAGGGCTTCTATAACAGATATTCATACTCCGTATGTTTCTTTCATTTTAGATAAAATCTGTGCAATGGCTTTATTTTTAGTTCTCACGCCTGCAGAAAGAAAAGAGTTGATTGAAACTTTACATATAACATTCGATTGTACGAAATACCAATCTCTTCCAGTCTTTAAAGAATCTGTTTTAAGAGGTTATACATTAGAAAGTTTTATTAAAGAGCAAGATGAAATAAAAAAACTTATGTTGTCAGACATTAATCCTGCCCATTATATTTCGTCAACGGGTGAAAATTACATAAAAAATGTTCTCCGTAATTTTTCTGAAATTAACATAAAATAATGAAGCGGAACACTGCCAAATATGACTTCTACAAAGGCACAAGACGAATGAAGCTGCTGGACTCTAACGAAATCCGGCAGCTTCGCGATGTTTGTATATTTGAGGTGAATGGGATTGAGGTGTATATATAAAAAGGGATGCCCAGAAGTGAGCATCCCCATACTTTACCTTAAAGAGGTTTTCCGTAAACTTCGCTTATTTCTCATCTTTAAGTCCTAATTTTGTTATCATAGCTCCTATGATACCTACAAATATCAATATCGGATATAATATGTACTTTACCAATTGAAGTCATATCTTATATAGATATTTGTTTTGCTATGTCCTGTCCATTCCCATCCAGTCGATAAAACATATAGTCCCATAGTTTAATCATTTAAAAAAATCATACTCCAAACTCATTTCTGCAGCAAGTCTTCTCACATTGCGTTCATAGGCAACAAACCCGTTATTTTTCGTGTTACTTATATATGGTCGCAATGGTCTGCTTTCCCAAGCTACAAAACTTTCTTCATCATCAAGTTCCTCTTCCGTTGCTTCTGTTACCTCTATTTCAGAAGGACAATCCACATACACTTTAAACGTATCAATCGGGAAGCTAATTTCTGCCTCTTTACTATACCCATGATTCTTGACAAAATCGAGCATAGATGTTTCCAAGTCCTTCACAAACTTTTCTACTTTCTCATTCGGGAAATAGTGCAACACCACACACTCTATTCCTATTGGGTCTGCCTCAAAAGTAAACGTGCCTGACTTCTTGATAAGGTCTGACATATCAAAATAGTCATATTCTTTTTTCTGCTCTTTATAGGAGCATCTAACATGCGACACAGAATAATCAAACTCTTTAACTATGAGTTTGTCTTCAAAGTGAGTGTCATCGCTATAAACATAGCCGATGTATTCTTCAACTTCCTTCAATATATCCTTGCGAAACTGCTCCTTCAAATAATTCGTTTCCATAATCTCAGTTTTTAGTCATTATTGATAACTCTCGACAAGTTGCCACGCTTTAACATCTGTTCTTCGCCGTAGTACAGCACTACATCATCGAAGCAAGGGCGGTCGATATTATATACTTTCAGTCGCTCGTTTTTGTCAAACCATAAGTTTATCAAACATACAGATTCTCTCGGCAGACCTACCTTCTTCCTCTTATTCTCGGTCAATTCCTTTCCGTATGCTTGGATAAGCAACGTTTCCACCAACTCAATCTTGCTTTCTTTTTGGTTCTTTGCATCAGCGAAACTGCCTATCCAAATGCGGATGTCCTTGCAGTCCATAAACTCCCGAAAGTGTTCATGCCTTGCGTTCAACCGATAATTGATGCCGTCGTTTTCCTTATGTATTCCTACATAACGATGCCATTTGCAGCGTGCATCCGGCCTGGCTTCAAAATAATAGAAATTGAAGTAGCCAGAGTCCAACGTGTCGCAGTCCTTAACATACTCCTTGTATTCGTCGTATGTAAGAGGTCCGACCCATTGTATCGTATATGTGTGCTTTATATCTTCCATTTACTCTGCCATTATTTCAACAACTGGCACCGTTTTGTACATTTCATTACGTGCCATATAGCTGTAAGTTCCTACTTGCTTTACAACTTTTCCTTCTGGCACATTTATCTTTTGACTGTCATAATAAGAAGTACTTTCATCACCTACAAAGAGAACTATTGTTCCTAAATTACCACTTTCAATATCGTCAACTGTAGCTAATGCGCTTCCATCAGGCAGCACCTGCATAACCTCAAAGACCTTGCCCGGTACAATGCCACGAGGCTTTTCAAACATTACTACATCATCATTTGATGCATACGTTGCTTGTGATTTTGCCATAAAAAAGCCTACCACAAACAACAACACAATTCCTGTAACTATTCCAGCTACATAGGTCAAGATAAATTTTGCTTTAATATTCATTTTCTTTAGTATTTAAGTTAAAGATGATACTTTATAGTACGCAAAGATACATAAAATAACATTATCTACTATCTTTTGACGTGTAAATAGTTTTAAATCATAGAGTTTATTTGTTTCTTTCTGAAATAATAATTATTTTTGCAGAGTGATGTATTTATAATACATTACCTCGAAATAGATCAAAATAAATACAGCTGACTATAAACCTCTAATTATACAAAACCCAATAGAGTATTTTAAGAATAATCCACAATGGCTATTAATAGACGATACAATAAAAGTGGTACTAAATGACATTAATATAGAACATAACGAATAGTTGTTCTGTCTTTTCCCCACTCATATATCACTCATATTTTTGCTCTAAAAAAGCAAACTTATTAAAGCGTACAGTAAATCTACATGCGGTGATGATTTTTATGGGTTACCACCATAGGCTATAACAACATTAAAACATATGGAATTCAAGCAAAGTGTAAAAGAAGCCCTCGCATATTATGTATATGCTTTGGTTGACCCCAGAGACCATAAAATTTTCTATATTGGCAAGGGTAAAGACAATCGCGTATTTCAACATGCTGCAGCTACTATTGATGAAATAGAACAGGGATTGAAACTTGAAACTATCAAAGACATTATTTCTGAAGGAAAACAAGTTGAGTATTATATTCTGCGACATAATCTTGATGAGAAAGAGGCATATTTAGTTGAATCAGCTATAATTGATATGCTCACATATTATAAGTTCAATCATGATAATCAACTGACCAATATCGTAGCAGGACATCATCAATGGGATGAAGGTATCAAAAGCATTGAAGAGATTAATGCGTTGTATGATTGCCCGAAATTAGAAGTAAAGGCTGGGGGCTATATTCTCTTAGTAAGTCTTAATAGGACTTACAACCAAACACGAGCTAAGGGAATATATCAAAGGTTTAATATTTACGAAGCAACCAGAAAATATTGGGCTATTTCACCAAGACAAGCAGGACGAGTAAATTATGTACTGGGTGTTTACAAAGGTGTCGTCAGATGTGTTATTAAAGTCAATTCTTATGAATTTGTCGATAAGTCTGATGATGGAACAGTCTTTAAAAAACCTCGCTGTTGTTTCGAAGGAGAACAATGCTTGGACTCTATATATTTAAACAAAGATGTTACAGACTATCCTTTCGGTAGCGGTGGCTCAGTTCGATATATATTCTGACAAACTTTTGTCTTTTCCCCACCTCCCATTCGCTCATATCTTTGCCCTAAAAAAGCAAGATATGAGCGATTTTTCATTTCCTGACTTCGTCAATGCGTCACCCAAATTAAAATTTGTTGCCAGATAGGTCGAAAAGTGGTTTGACTGCGAGGTGCTTCTCCGTCAAGAAGAGTGTCTTAGTGAAGTAAGTCCCGTTCTCAGGCATCCTTACTCTGATTGTCGTTATAGTTTTTGCTGCCTCAAGCACCTTATCGACACTCATCCCAATCTTGTTAATAGCAATGAGTCGCTCCAGTTCCTTATATACCTTATAGGCGATGAAGCATATGCAGACATGCGCCTCTATCCTTCGTTCCGTAAAATGAAACATCGGACGCATCTCCAGAGTTCCTTTTGAAACACGGAATGCACGTTCCACCACCCAAAGTCCATGATACTCGGCAATGACACGCTCGGCATCAAGGTCTGTATTGGTGATGTATCCCTTGAGTCCGTCCCACTGGCAGTCCTCTGCAATCTTCTCTTCGCTAATGACGACTTCTATGTCCTTGCTGATTTCAAGAAACTTGTTGTATCCACGCTTGTTCACCTGACTCTTCGTGATGCGTCCGGTCTTATAAGCTTTTCTCAATCGAGCAATACCACGGTCACGGTTGTAGGCATCCTTCTTCGCACGTTTGTCGGAATAGCTGACGATAAGTCTCTCCCCATTCTCACGTTTGTAGTTGTAACAGGCTTTATCTACTTTCTCTAAAGAGAGAATCCATTGCTTCACGCTTGCACTCTCGCTCTTGATGCGAGCTCCAAGTATGTAGTTGTAGCCAGCCTCCCGCAGCAAAGTGACATTGTTCTTGTTCATCAAGCCTGAGTCTGCCACCACGACAAAGTCTTTACCCAGATTGAAACGCTGCTTGAATTCATCTATCATCGGTATCATGGTAAAACCCTCGTACTGGCTGCCGTTGAACAGAGAGTATGAAAGCGGGTAGCCTCCTTCTGATACAAGCAGACCGAGTATAACCTGTGACTCTGCCGTCTTGCCATCCTTTGAAAACCCCGGTTCACGCAATACGTCTGTCTGTGCTGTCTCAAAGTAGAGCGTCGTCACGTCGTAGAACATCAATCCAATCTTGCCTCCGAACAGTTTCCGGGTGTGCTCTACGCTGATTTGCTGTGCAAGCTCCATCTGTGTATTGTAGAGCTTGTCCATGTAGCGGTAGATGTGGTTGAGGTCAACATCTTCATCATAATATGACTTCAGGTAATCTACTGTGGCAAGTTTGCTTCTGGGCTGAGACACCCTTGCGATTACCAAATGACGCAGAATCTCATCGGAAATCCGGTTGAAGCCGATGCTGTCATAGACTTGATCAAGCAGAAGCTGTGTGCCGTTTATCAACACGTTGTCGATATTGCCAAGAAAACGTTCTGTCTCCTCAACTTCCTTTCCCTTGCGGTCTTCGAAGTCAAGTTCTTGCTGACCGTCATGGGTATGGAGCCATGACTGAGCTTTACTGAACATCTCATCGGCTTCTTCTTCCGACTTTGCCACTCCGAACTTCTTCACTTCAGTGAATTTCCCATGTGCTTTGCTCACAACTACAACGCTGATTGTACCTGAGCGATTGGTTTTCTTGCGTACAAACATGATGTAAAGGTACGGATTATTTGGCTTGCGTCACCCAAAGTCACCCATTTATTCTACGTAACTCATTGATTTTCATTCTGCGCTATCTGATGGCGCAAAAAAGTGATGAAGTCAGGAGACTTACAAAGCTATATGCTTAATCCCCCGGGTTTATCGGGTGAGCCCTCTTTATATTCTACCTTAACCGATTCGTCAAGATAGATGCGAATAAGGGAAGCCTCTTCTTCTACACGTACTACTTCAAAATTTGTAAGTATCTCTGATGGTAGAATTAACTGTACCAATGCTAATAATCCTTGATTGTTCATGGCACAAAGGTATAAATTTTCTATAGAATCAAAAAGCTTTCCCCCTAGATATATCGGGTGAGCCGATTTTGGGGTGACACGATGACGAAGTCAGGAAAAGATACAAAAAAAGAGGATATTACGTAATGTAATATCCTCTTTTGTGACTCCGGCAGGATTCAAACCTGCAACCTTCTGATCCGTAGTCAGATGCTCTATTCAGTTGAGCTACGGAGCCTTCTTTTATTAAGCATTAAGTGTTGTTCCTTAATTGCGAGTGCAAAGGTACGCATTTATTTTGAAACTCCAAAATATTTGCGTACCTTTTTTGATATTTTCTTTAATTTTTCTTCTTTCCGAGCGATTTTATCCAGATTAAGGGCTTTTTGAGGATAGTTGTGAGTGTTGTTGGCTGTTTTACTGCCGGTACATTCGGTGTGGATTTTGCATTTGCGCTTTGTGTATTATCCTTTCTATCCTGCTTGCGGTTCTGGTTTGAACGGCGTGAAGCGTTGTCTTTGCGCTGACGGCGCTGCTGATTGTTGCGTTTTGTCTGTTCGCCGTCACGAGCAGGGCGCTCTCCGTCACGATTTTGGCGCTCATAATTGCGAGCTGGGCGCTCGTTGCGTTTCTTTGCGTTGTCGCCTTTGTTCTCGTTGCTGTCCTTAGTGTCCTTTTCTGTTTGCTGAACGTTGTTAGCTTCAGCGTTGGCAGGCTTGCGGTTAGGTTTGCGTCTGCGCTTCTTCTGCGGTGCTGTCTGCGTGTTGTCGGGATTTGTAGTAGCGGCTACGTTCTCCTGAGCGTTATCAGTCTGCTGAGCTTCTGTAGCAGGTTTCTCGTCGTTGTTCTGATTGTTGTCGCCGTTTTTCTTTCTGTTGTTGTCGCGGCGCTTGTTGTCGCCTTGTGAGCGGTTTGACTTAGAACCGTTTCTCGGGCGTTTCTCGTCGCGTCCCTTTCCGCCTCTGCCTCTTGATCGAGGAGCGTTGTAGTCGGGAGTCTCGCCGAGACCTTCCGGCAGTTCGTTCTTGTCCACGACACGTCCGAGAAACTTTTCAATCTGCTTGAAGCTGCTGATTTCGTCTTCGCTTACGAATGTGATGGCAACGCCGTCGCGCTGTGCACGTGCTGTACGACCGATGCGGTGGACATAGTCCTCCGGGTCGTGCGGTACATCGAAGTTGATAACCATTGCGATGTCGTCGATGTCAATGCCGCGAGCCACGATATCAGTAGCCACGAGCACGTCGATTTGGCCGGTCTTGAACTTGTAGAGAATCTCGTCGCGCTCAGCCTGCTCGAGGTCTGAGTGCATCTCGCCTGAGTTGATTTTCATCTGCTGCAGAGTGCGATTGATAGCCTTCACCTTCTGTTTTTTGCCAGAGAAGATGATTACGCGGTTGAGGTCGCCTTTACGGAAAAGGTCCTTTACAATGCCTATCTTCTGTGTCTCGTAGCATACGTATGCGCTTTGCTTGATTTTCTCTGCAGGTTTGCTCACAGCAATCTTCACTTCCACGGGGTTCTTCAGCAGACTCTTTGCCAGTTCTTCGATCTTTTCGGGCATAGTAGCCGAGAACATGATAGTCTGACAAGTAGCAGGCAGTTTGCTTGCAATCATCTTGATGTCCTCAGAGAATCCCATGTCGAGCATACGATCTGCCTCATCGAGAACGAAGAAACTCACCTTGCTCAGGTCGGCAGAGCCGAGAGAGATGTGGCTGATAAGGCGTCCCGGTGTGGCGATAACCACATCGGCACCCATCTGGAAGCTTTTCAGCTCTTGGTCGTAGCGGTTGCCGTCGTTGCCGCCGTACACAGCTACGCTGCTCACGCCGTTGAGATAGTAGCCGAAGCCCTGCATAGCCTGGTCGATCTGTTGTGCGAGTTCGCGTGTTGGACTCATGATTACGCAGTTGATGGCATCGTGCGGATAGCCACCATCGTCGAGTTTCGAGAGTATAGGGAGCAGATAAGCTGCTGTCTTTCCTGTTCCGGTCTGTGCTACGCCAAGAAGGTCGCGGCCTTCGAGTATTGGCGGTATACATTTCTCCTGAATAGGTGTGCACTGGTCAAAGCGCATGTCATATAATGCGTCGAGCACATTGTCGTTGAGTTGTGTTTCGTCGAAATACATATTGTGTTATTATTTATATTATTATTAGTTTGGTGCTTTTCTATAGCAGAAGTATGCTACGATAGCAAAGATGATGTTCGGTATCCACGCTGCCAGTATAGGTGGTGTATTGGCGTTGATGGCGAAGGTAGACGATACGGTCTGCAGCATGATGTATCCGAAACTCAGGGCGAGACCCATACCGAGATACATACCCATGCCACCTTTACGTTTGCGCGAAGACAGCGAGAGACCGATTGTCGTGAGGATGAACGAAGCGAATGACGAGGCTATTCGCTTGTGGTATTCCACTTCGTATTGCACTACGTTGCCGTTGCCGCGGTTGCGCTGCTTGCCGATATACTCCTTCAATTCGGGGTTGGTGAATGTCTCCTGCTGACCTTTCGAATAGACGAGGTCTGTCGGCTCCATCTGTATTATGGTGTCTTGTTTGGTTCCGCTTGTGATATGCTCGCGCAGTCCGCGCAGTTCGCGAATCTTCCAGTTAGACAGAGTCCAGTGATACTTCGAGTCGGAGATAGTATCATACTGCGCATCCATTGCCGTTAGGTGGCTAACAAGCTTCTTGTTCTCGAACTTATCGAGTGAGAATCCGTAGCCACGTTTCTGGTTGTTGTCATAATGCTGTATGTACGCAATCGTACCTTTGTCCACCTGCAGCATAACATTCTCTGCCGACGTGTTCTTCTTCTTGTTCTTGTACATCGTCTCGAAGTTTTGTCTAACAACCGTGCCGTGCGGAATGATGTAAGCACTAAGGAAGAAGGACAAAGTAGAGATGAGTACGCACGAAATCATGTAAGGGCGCATGAGGCGTCGGAATGATACGCCCGCGGCGAGCATGGATATGATTTCGGAGTTAGATGCCAACTTTGATGTGAAGAAAATCACCGCGATGAATACGAATAGCGGACTGAACAAGTTGGCGAAGTAAGGCACGAAGTTGGCGTAATAGTCAAAGACGATAGCCTTTAGCGGTGCGTGGTATTGTGCGAACTTTACGAGGTTCTCGTTCACGTCGAACACGATACTGATAGAGATGATCAGTATGATGGAATAGATATATGTGCCGATGAACTTGCGTATGATATACCAATCGAGAATGCTGATATAATGGAATGGGTTTATCACGTTCAAGACACTAAGGAAGCGCAGCTTGTGGCATAACCATGCAAAAGCCGTGCGTATCCCTTTTGTCTTTCTGTGCAAGGTCTGCTGCAAATGCAGTAGCTTGTGTAAACGCCTGATGTTCTTTATTTTCATTTAAATTCTTCTTCCGAGGTTGTCTATAACGCTTGCTTTCCATTGTACGAAGTCGCCTTGCTCTATGTGTTTGCGTGCGTCGGTGACCAGTCGCAGGTAGAATGCCAAGTTATGAATGCTCGCAATCTGCATAGCCAGCAGCTCCTGCGCCTTGAAGAGGTGGTGTAGATAAGCCTTAGTGTGAATGCGGTCGATGTCGCATCCATCAGGGTCGATAGGAGAGAAGTCCTGCTCCCATTTCTTATTGCGTATATTTATTGTGCCTTCGTAAGTGAAGAGCATTGCATTGCGACCGTTGCGTGTAGGCATCACGCAGTCGAACATGTCTACGCCGCGCTCAATAGCCTCAAGTATGTTCTGCGGAGTGCCGACGCCCATAAGGTAGCGAGGCTTGTCCTTTGGCAGAATCTCGTTCACCACCTCAATCATCTCGTACATCACCTCTGTAGGTTCGCCCACAGCCAGTCCGCCGATAGCGTTGCCGTCAGCTCCCTTGTCGGCTACGTGCTTTTACGCTTCGCGGCGCC
>ERZ780026.251-NODE-251-length-28107-cov-19.5406_pt1 | contig 28107 bp, 30 predicted proteins | sample MGYA00511861_ERZ780026 | MGnify/ENA primary metagenome ERZ780026 (study PRJEB29588, sample SAMEA1972002) | human gut metagenome | biome: human gut; feature: human-associated habitat; material: faeces | place: Denmark | collected 2008/2010 ...
AAGAAGCCATCCATCAACATTGACTATTGCATAGAGAATGTTGACGGACAGCTTGCTGTTATAAAGTAAACTTCATTTGGACTTTACAATTCTTGCATTTTGCCATCCATATTGTTTGGAGGGCAAATGTAATATGCACCTATCGGAAATCTGGCATAGCAAGAAAAACGACAGTCGCTTATCCCGAACTCAGGTTATTAGTTCAATAAAATGTACCACCAATAAAAAGAAATATGATAGATTTAACAAAACTACACCTATGTAAAAACGGCCATGTTGATGGCGAGTTAGAAGACGGAAGACTCGTTGAGTTCAAAACCAAGATACATAGCCTATATAATTCATAGGGGCACTTATCCATACGATGCTATTGAGGAAGCTGTTGTAAACTCTGTATATCATAGAGATTTCTTACAGCATGAACCAATAGAGATAACCATTGAACCGAGCGGAATATCTATACTTAATTGTCCTGGTCCAGATAGAAGTATCTCCAAAGAAGATATTGCAAAAGGCGATATGCTGAAAAGCCGTCGCTATCGAAATCGAAGGTTAGGCGATTTCTTGAAAGAACTCGACCTTACAGAAGGTCGCTCAACCGGTGTTCCTACAATTCAAACGAAACTGGCAGAGAACGGGTCGCCACGCGCCATCTTTGAAACTACCGACGATCGCTTGACTTTCTTGGTTACTATTCCGATACATGAAGGGTGTTCAGATAGTTCGGAAACAAAGTCGGAAAGTTCGGGAACTAAGCTCAAAAGTTCGGGAACTCAACTTAAAAGCTCGGGGACACGTCAGAAAACATCTGACAAAATTATAGAAATGATAAAGAAAGATCCCCAAATAACCGCTCCACAAATTGCAATGGAGTTAGGTATCTCTACACGAGGAGTTGAAAAGAACCTACGTCAACTAAGAGAAACTGGTACTCTAAAAAGAGTTGGTTCACCCACTTTTGGTGGCTATTGGGAAATCGTAAATTTGGATAACGACTAAAACAGTAAAATATTGCCGTTTTATTTTGCAGTTTCGTGCATTTGTACTAACTTTGCAAAGTTAAGTATAACATCTCGGGGTTGACTGGATTTGTCTAAATTCCCACCATCCAGTAAAGGAATAAAAGAGAATAAAAAAGATATACAAAAGCACTGTAAATCAAGTGTTTACAGTGCTTTCGTTTTTAAGTGTCAAAATTCCTTTGATTTCTTATTTAGTCCAATATTTACCTTTATTTTTGCACTGTTTTGCACACTTTTTGCACACGCTTTCAAATTTTATTAGTACCTTTGCATCGTGTAAAAAAAGTAAAGGTACTGCAATGGCAAAAGAAAAATTATTCAAAACAGCCGACGAGATTATCGAAGGTTATGGCTTGAAGAGTGTGAAAGACTCTAATGGCAAACGAAAGGTTTATCTTAAAGGTCGTGTTCTAAAGTCTGGAAATGTAGCATTGGTTCGTTACAGTTGTGACAATTACAATGTGCAGCGCGTTTCAACCGGAAAGGTTCTTGTTCCTGAAACAACTATGAACGACAAGACGCATAACAAAGAAATCTTGCGTCTTCAGATGATTGAGTGCGACACTCTGAATTCGGAACTTGAACGCAAAGAAGCTAACTTCGTCCCTATGGCGAAGAGTAAGATTAGAATCATTGACTATATTGAGGATTTGAGTCAAAAAGCTTTGCAAGAAACAGGGAAACGTAATTCCTATTACGGGACATATCATTCTTTGGCTATTCACATTGAAATGTGTTTCGGCAAAAACACTATGCTAAAAGACCTAAACAAAGAATGGGTACTTCGCTTTCTGGATTTCTTGAAACATGATGCAGTAAATCTCAACTATATTAAAAGCACTAATCCTGATAAGCGCAAAGAACTCCCTTTGTCTGATAATTCACAATTAAGAATCTATCGCAATCTTAACACTGCTCTGGCAAAAGCAAAACGCAATGGTTTGATTGCCGAGAATCCTTGTGACTATATTGAACGTCGCGACAAACCAAAAGAAAAGAAAGGTACGCGCGTGTATATGGAACTGGAGGAGGTCAAAAGACTCATCGCTACCCCATTCCCTAAAACTGCATCAACAGCAGACTTTCGCAATGCGTTCTTGTTTGCCTGTTGTACTGGCTTACGCTTCTCTGATCTACGCCAGTTATCTATGAATCACATAAAGAAGGGCGAAAGCGGAAAGTATATCGATATGACTCAGTTCAAGACAAAAGAGGAACTTAAAATATACCTTGACGATTTTGCATTGTCCCTCATTCCTGATAGGCAAAGAACAAAAGAAGAATCCATATTCAAGCTACCAAAGAATGCTAATGCCAATGATAACAAAGCATTCAAGAAATGGTTTGAGGATGCCAAAATAGAAAAGCATATCACTTGGCACTGTGCAAGACATACAACAGCAACTCTAATGCTCAGCAACGAGGTACCTCTGGCAGTTGTATCAAAGCAATTAGGACATGGCAAGATTGCAACAACCGAAATCTACGCAAAGATAGTAGATAAAGCTCAGGCAAATGCTGCAAAAAAACTTTCAGATTTGATTACATCTTGATTTTCTGCGCCTTTAGCAGCATTGCAATTGTTAAATATCCAATAAAAAACACCGTTTTATTTTTCGGTGAAACATATTTTTATTAACTTTGCCGAAAAATAAAAACAAAGATTATGGCTACAATAATAGGACGCAAGAAAGAAATCTTAGAATTAAATGAGCTTTATAAGAGTGATAAGCCGGAACTTATCGCAGTCTATGGCCGACGAAGAGTGGGTAAAACATTCTTAATCGATCAAGCATTGAAGAATAATATAACTTTCCGACATGCTGGTCTTTCTCCTGTAGATGAGAAAGGAAAGAAGAACCTAATGCCAGAGCAATTGAAGCACTTCTATTACTCATTGCTGTTGCAGGGTATGAAGAAAAGTCATGTCCCTACTTCCTGGTTGGAAGCTTTCTTTATGCTCGAGATGCATCTTCAGAAAATAGACAAAGGCAAGCGAATGGTCATATTCCTTGACGAATTACCTTGGATGGACACTCCTCGTTCAGGATTCCTTACTGCTTTTGAGAGTTTTTGGAATGGTTGGGCATGTCATCGTGACAACATCATGGTTATAGTGTGTGGCAGTGCAAACTCTTGGATACATGATAAACTTTTGAACAACTATGGCGGTCTGTATGGACGCACTACCCATGAGATTAAATTGTCACCTTTTACATTGAATGAGAGTGAACAGTTCTTTGCAAGTCGAAAGATTCGTATTTCAAGATACGATATTGTTCAGAGCTACATGATGTTGGGTGGCATACCTTATTACTTGGGATACTTTGACAAAGACAAGAGCCTTCCACAGAATATCGATAAGTTGTTTTTTGCCGAGCAACCAAAGTTACACGATGAATATAACCGACTCTTCAACTCTGTCTTCACAAATCCCGATGAAATGAAGTCCATTGTTGACTTTCTTGGGAAATCCCATGCCGGATATACAAGAAAGGAGATACTTAAGCATCTCAATATTGAAGATAGTGGCAGTTTCTCTGATAAGTTGAAGGCACTCGTCGCAAGTGACTTCATAACAGAATATATCCCTTTCGGAGAAAGTAAGCGAAATACTCATTACAAATTGATTGATCCATTCTGCTACTTTCACCAAAAATATATCCACGGTCAACATACCATGGAAAACGATTTCTGGTCCAGAAACCATTGCTCACAGAGTGTCATCAGTTGGCGAGGTATAGCTTTTGAAGAAGTATGTTTCAAGCATGTGGCTCAGATTAAGCAAGCACTCGGGATTCTCGGAGTTACCACAACACAATCTGCATGGTCTGTAAGTGGTGATGATGAAGCAGAAGGCACACAGATAGATTTGCTGGTAGAACGCAATGATAACATTACGAACATGTGCGAGATGAAATTTTACAGCGAGGAGTATTCTATTGACAAATCTTATCATAATAAACTGATGCACAGACAGAATATCCTATTGGAGAATATAAGCAAGAAATCAGCAATCCACACGACGTTGGTTACTACCTATGGATTGAAATATAATGAGTATAGTGGAGATTTTACTAATGTCATAACACTTGATGACTTATTCAAAGAATAATGGAGAAGCAAACGATAGCAAAAATTGCAGATGGATTCCAACATGCCACGACTCTTTTGAAACAGTATGGCATTAATGGTAAGCTTTCTTTAGAAGACATGCAAACCCTAGTCGGATTCTATCGTGACAACAACGACACCAATGGCTTAATAGATTATCTACAAAAGCACGACACAGAAATTTCATTACGCAACGAATGTAAGTCACTATTAAAAAACGCAAAGGAGTTTCTAAACACCTATGACAAGTACGCAAGTGAATTGGAAAGTTTCTCTTCCAAAGAACTCTGTACAGAATACCTTGCTGGCATATATCATTTATATCTATCAGAGCAAGAAAAGTCCACTGCTTTATGGAAAGAATGTAATAGCATAGACTGGCACTACTCTCTGGCAGAGATTGACAGTGAAGAATACAAGCATCTCGAAAAACTATATGAGGAGAAGAAAGCAGAGCACGATGCAGCTAGTAAAAAAGCTTCTGGATTAAGTCAAAGGTATTATGATGAAGGGCGAAGGCTAGCTGATGTTTATTACTTTGAAATGTTCTACCTACAAGTTATGGCTTCTCGCATTGTAGAGATTGTATCATTTGCCGACACGGAGTCAACGGAAGGAGGTAATTATGAAGACTGAGAAGAATAACACAACATGCGCTAAGAAGGATGTTGTCATTCTTCCTGTTTGCAATTGCTTGTACTTATGTTGCAAGAACCTTTTTGAGAACATAACTGCAATTGAATTCTCCTATCTTTTGAATGCGAGACCCATTAAAGTCAAAGTGAGCGCGCGTCAGGCAATCCGAGTTTGTCATCTTCTGTATATTATTTCCAATGAACTAATAGAAGATGGAAATAAATCTGGGTGGGTTAAGTCTGTACTGCAGAATTGTGGTATTGCAAAAGCCACATATCGATCACACTATCACGAGCTGGGGCAAAGCAAAGACTCTGATGATGTATTACTCGTAGGAAAGATTAAAGCAGCAATCAAGCGCGCAAAATACTACCAGATTAGAGAAATGGCAGAGAGTAATCCTGATTATCTGGAAGCAATAATAAAGGTCGCAAAAGATATGGGTTAGCCCATACATCGCCAAACTGCCAAAAAGTACCACAGAACTACCACGGTTTGTAACGCAACCACCACTTCTACAAGTTGTATATTGCTAATAATGAGCGATATACAACTTTTATTTTTATCATACTTTTACAGAATCGCCCCACTCTTTTTCTTGCATCCACTACGCAATATTCGTAATTTTGCATCGGAAATAAAACGAATCCATGGTCATTTTAAATCCGAGTAAAGTAACAAATAAACATATATAATATGGTACATAGAAATCTATTGAATACAGCAGAGGCGGCTGCTTATATCGGGGTTAAGAAATCCTATCTCGCCAAGCTTATGATGAACAAAACCATTACGTATTACAAACCTAATGGCAAGTTGTGTTTCTTCGATCCAGAAGATCTCGACAAGTGGATGCGTCGCAACCGCATAACATCTGACGAGGAACTTGAACAGATTGCGCACAAATCTCTTCTCAAAATGTAATCCCTATGAAGTACTTTGATTATTTCAATCATTTCTGGGACGAATGTCGTCGAGAGCCATTTACACTTTCAGAAATAAGTATGTTTCACTATCTGCTTAATGAGGCTAATCACCAGCGCTGGCAGATGCCAATACGATGCAATACAAGTATCATGTGCCTGATGATGAAAACTAGCAAACAGAATATAGTGAAAGCAAGAGATCATTTGAAAGCACGTGGAATTATCGATTTCGAGAGTGGGAAAGGAACTAACAGCCCCCCATCATATACCTTGCTAGATGCGACAACTCCCACGAACGTAAAAAACGCAAGTCAGTTGTCGGGTCAGTTGTCCCATTATAATAAAAAGAATAAAGAAAAAGAAAATAATAATACAAAATATGATAAACGTAGAAGTTTTGAAGTCAATACTACTGAAGCGAAGGAGTATGAGGGTTCGTTTTAAGTTCCCTATGCCTATTCGCGACGTACATGACGAACTGCTGGCAGCAGTCATGGCAGAAGTCGAATTTCGCCAGATGGATTTCGTCGCAAGCAAAGTTCTTGATGCTCAGCTATGGAAAATGGCGAAATGGCTCACTTGTGATAAACCAAAGTTTGGAATAATATTGTGCGGACTGTATGGAAATGGCAAGAGTACATTCATGAAAGCCTTTCAGCAGTTACTTAACTATCACAGATATGAGAATCCAAACGATCCTGGTTCTGTCTATGGCATGAGAATTATACATGCCAAGGAAATTGCATATCTAAGCAAAGAAAAGTATGATGATTTCAGAAAAATCGCCATGACACCTATGCTTGGCATTGATGACTTGGGCGTGGAAGCCATCGAGGTCCTGGATTTCGGTAATGTGGTGACTCCATTGATTGATCTTATTTCAATTCGATATGAAGAACAACTGTTCACTATGATAACGACAAATCTCAAACCTAACGACATTCGTGAACGATATGGTGACAGAATTGCCGATAGGTTCAACGAAATGCTCGAGAAAATCGTCTTCGAGAATCCATCGTATAGAACTAGTAAGAAAAAACAGAAGATTGAGTCAGAACAGCAGAATAAACAAGAACAACAAAAATAACATACCTGCAGGTAACTATTTGCCAGAACTGGGATAACAACGCATCGTATTTGGCAATAGAATAAAGAGAACGTAAACATCTAATATATGGTTAACAAAAATGACAATATGTGCCATTTTGATAAAGTTCGCATCGAACTCTCTCTGAAGGCTTGCCAGTACCTTGGTGGGATAACAAATGGAGTAACAATCTGGAATATCTATTCGGAATTACTGAATCAGTTATCCCAAACCAATGGTACTATCGTCAAGCGAGGCATTCAGATCACCCTATCAGAGGGAGAACTGGATTGCTCGGTCAACTCTCTCTGTAAGCGACTCGGCATAGGACCGAAACCAATGACCAAGGTACTGGACAGATTTGTGGAACTCGGTCTTATCCGTCGTACTCCTTCCAAACTGGCATCCATAGCAGATATGGTGTCTGTTGTAGGATGGACTGATGAAGATGGCTATCATGAGTTATGCCATTTTGGAGAACAAACGACTGACATAATACAGAGTCCTACGGATGCTGTTAAGGACAATCCTTCTCCCTCTGGTCATAATCCCGATGGCACACCCATTGAGCAACCTGACAAGCAGATATTGCCCGATGAGTGTTCCAACCAGGATGCAGATGAGCAGCATATCAAAGTTGACAATGCTGAGCAGTTCCAATCTGGCAACCTTCAGCAGTTTGACGAGCAGACACCTGATGATTCACCAGACAAGGCTGATAACCCTTCGGAGTCTATCGATGCTCAGGAACCTGACACATCTTCTAATATAGATACGCACGAAACTTCTGATGAAGATCCGTCCGTTTCTGAGGACTTGCAGGAGCAAGGAGATTCGTCACCGACAGAGGCACCCCCACTGTCTATGACTGACATCGTAAACCAGATGACTGGAGCCAACCAAGGCTTTGTAATTCCTTCGGTTATCACAGCTCCACCTGTAAGGCAAAAGCCTCACGGCAAGCGTTCAAAAGTCGAAAACCAAGGCTGAAAGCCATGCCGTAAACGGGTAAAAAAATAGGTAGGTGATTTTTCAAAGCAAGTTAGTGTTTTGAGTACTCAAAACCTACTCATTTTTCACCACCTCTGGCGGTTCGATGAGTCTGACAGCAACGGTCTTACGACCTGCCGAATGACGCTACGCTGCTTCCTATGAGTCTTGGCTGTGACTTCAAGATCCATCGCTATGCTTCTGGAACTTTCAGTCACTCCCAGTACTCGTTAGCCAGAGTTGAAAAATCACCTGTAAGCCTTGGTTAAAGCATCCTGCGATATTCCATCATCAAATGATGCCAGAGGGCTTTACACCGATGCCGGAGAGTTATTCATTTGGAGGCTACTGCACAGAACCTATAGAAGGATTGGCAATGCCATACTGCCTATGGATATGGCAGAGCACACGCCATCGATCTGCCTAATGCTGTCAGAACATTGGCGTTATGTTGAACTATAATTTTACAAGAATATGTCAAAACAAAATAGAATAGATACACAGAAGAAAGGCGGTCGCCCTAAACTCGAATTATATCAGAAGCGTCGCCACCAGTTCAAGGTTTCATACAATGACACTGATCTGGAGAAGATGGAAATGGAAGCGAAGAAGCATAACAGAACACCTAAAAAGTGGATGCACGATGCACCACTCCAAAAGACAGATGTGGCATATACGGATGAGGAACAGACTGACTATGTCCGTAAGCTTGCTGGCATGGCTAACAATGTAAACCAGATTGCTCATGAGGCACATCTTGGAGGTCTGCATTCCCTCGAAGATAAGTGCAAGGAAGTACTGAATCTAATCACCACTTTGATAACCCGAATCTTCAAAGGTGGTGACTTGTCCAAAGCCTAATTGGAGAACAGTCTGGAATAACAAATCAGCAAAACAAATGGGATAACAATGGTTGCAAAGATTGTAAAGGGTCAGAACTTCAAAGGTGCCATTGATTACATCACTGACATCTACGGCAAGGACAAACAAAAGAAGGGTGCGCGTCTGATTTATCATTCTTCGGGAATACCGCCCAATGCGGATAACAGAATGATGGCTATGCTTATGGATTCGTATGCCCGAAAGGGAGATCATAATCTTGGGGAGCCAGTACGACACTTCATCCTGTCTTTTTCCAGATGGGACAGTCCAAAGCTGACAGACGAATTGATGACCAGGATATGGCTTGAGTTCTTAACCCGAATGGGCTACAAGGACACAGAGAATATCCTTGCTCGTCATAAGTCAGCAAAGAATCCTCACATGCACGGCTTAACCACTCGTGTTGATTCTAACGGCAATGTAGTTAGCGACTCTTTTGAAGAAGGACGTGCCGCTCGTGTAGCACTTGAACTTACTAAGAAATATGGTCTTCACATATCGTCAGGAAAGGTAGATGTCAGCCGTGACAGGCTTCGTGGTAAGGATAAGGCAAAGTACAAAATCTATGATGCCATCTGTGCTGCAAAGGATAAGACTGAAAATTGGAAAGGCTTTGAGAATGAACTTGCAAAGGATGACATTAAGATGAAACTCCATGTCAACAATGTGACCGGAAAGATTCTCGGTGTTTCATTCAGCACAGACGGATTCAGTTTCAGTGGAAGACAGATTGATAAATCTATGACTCTGGCAAAACTCTCTGAGAAGTACGGCGATTTTATTGAAATCGTTCATGAAAACGTCCGTGAGCACTACGAGGAGAAGCGTGAGGCCTACCTGCACCGTTTGCCTATGAGCGAGTATTTCACTGCTCTTCGCACCACTAAGACGTTCGATGACATTTATCCTAATGGAGTGCCAAAACTCAAATTGCCTAGTGTCAGAACGGCTATCGGTGATTCAATGTACGACAAGTTGGTTGACCAGGGCGACCTCATTCCATCCAAGGATGGCAATTCTGACTTCGTGCCTCTGGCAGTACTGCTATTCGTCATTCTCACCCCATATCAGCCTCAGTTGTCTGTTGGTGGTGGAGGTGGCGGTCAATCAAGTGGCTGGGGCAAGAAGGATGATGACGATGAACGCTGGAAGTTTAAGTTCAACATGAGTGTTCTACATTCCAAGTCAAAGAAACCACAATATAAACCTAAGCGATAAATTATGGCTAAGAAAAAAGAACAGGAACCACAATCTGAGGGTGCTGTTATCATCGAACAGGTTGGTCAGATCAACCAGACGATTCAGGCACAAGGCAGTAGCAATCGCACTCGTCATAATGCCGTTATGAACGGTCTTGCGTCGTTAGGGCTGTATTTTGGCATGACCATCAAGGATGATGGCACTGTAGATGAATACAATAAAGATGCGCTGAAGGTAACTTTCAACGCAGAAGGTTATAAGACCATGGCAGATTCTATTCTTGCCAGAATGCCGAAGCCTGCACCGCCAGAGGTTGTTCCTGCCACGGTTGATGATAGCGTTCATTACAAGAACAATAACTATCTGATGGAACATCTGCTTATTCGTTGGATGAACTGGAAAGGTGAACGCTACAAAGAGGAGAAGGAAGAGATTCTTGCTACCGTCAAGGAACACATAAGGACAGTTATTCTCGAACACTACGAGCAGGAAGCCAAGAAGAAAAAGAGAAAGTCTTCATGGCGTAAGACTAAGCGCAGATTCGTGAAGTTCTACAGTGGCTATGTCTCAGATAAGATCAAGCACATGATAGCCTTTACAGTTGCCATCATGGGTATTGTCTTCGGTGTTGCTGCTTATGTCGCAGTGGATGCGTACAAGGCTAAACTCGATGATGAGTTTTTCGAGTACAGAACCATTCGCCCTTTCCTCGTTGCTGACAAGGATTACTTTACAACCATTGAGAACCTGAAGGAACTCATTCGTCGGGAGGACAAGCAGCACCTTCGTAATGCTTACGATTCCGTTGCTTTCGAAAAGTACATGAAGAAGGAATGGGAGAAGCGTCAGCATCAGGAGGCTGAAAAGAAGAGATTAGAGAATAAGAAGTGATCGTTATATCTTTATTATTAACAATTTAACAACTTTAAGACAATGCAAAACAAAATCATTGTAACGGTTGGACTTAAGGGCGGCGGAGGTAAAAGTACCGTGTGTGCTAACCTCGCCATGCACCTTGTTGACAAGGGCATCCCTGTTATTGTCTATGATGCGGACATTCAGCAGACGCTTGTCCGTCATCGTCAGCGTGAACTGGCAGAGCATCCAGATGCAGAACTGCCATATCAGTTATTTCCTTTCAGCACAGCCAATGCTGACGAGGTGAAGTCAAACATGCAGAAGCTGAAGGAGGTTCCGGCAGTTATCCTCATTGATTGCCCTGGCAACATCAATGACGCTTGCCTTCAGCACATCTACGCTGCTGCTGATTTGGCCGTGGTACCGACTCGCTATGACTTCGACAATCTCGACACGACAATCCTCTTTGCAGATTTGTTTGTTCAGATCAGCAAGGCTAAGATGCTGTTCATTCCTAACTGCATCAGTGAGATTGAGTTGCGACGCCCAGAGATTCAGGATGCTCGCAACAAAGCCAAAGACCTTCTTGAAGTTTATGGCGATATTACACCTCGCATCAAGCAATGCGTTACTGTGAAGTGCTACAGTACCATCTTCCAACATGACAAGTATCAGCGCAATGCGGTGAAGTTTGCGTTTGAGAAGATTGTTGACGAGATTCAGATGTAATCAGTAGTCTTTCGACAAGGCAACCTCTATTAGCAAATTGGCGCACCATCCGTAGTGGGTGATGCGCCTTTTTGCAATATTTATCTTTTCAAGACCTTCTTAATTGTTCCATCGCTATATTGCTTAATAACTATTCCTTTTAATTTTGTATTCTTTTGACCGTTTAAATTGAAGGAGTTTTTTAGAATAATACTCTCATCGTCACATGACACATACTGGATTGCCGAAGGTATATCATCAGTAATTATATAGTCTTTCCAAACAGTAGCATTTTGATAAGACACTAAACTGCCTTCAGGAACATGAACTGTCATGTTAGATACAAGAAAAAAAGTATCTGAGAATACTGAAGGAGGAACCGATGATTGACAATAAAGGTTGGTTATCTTTGCCATCGAGAAGGCTTGTTCGCCAATACGTGTTACAGTTGCTGGAATTGTAAAATCTTCTAATGAGCATCCCAAGAACATTCCCTTTTTGATTTCTGTGACTGCTGAAGGCCATGATATATCCTTCAATGAATAGCAACTGGAGAATGCTCCTTCGTCAATGAAAGATACAGATTCACCCATGGTTACTGATACTAAACTCATGCACCCTGCACATGCTCCCTGCCCAATAGATTTTACATTTTTGCCGATAATAAGTTGCTTCATCGTGCACCACGCAAGACCATTTGTAGCAATAGATGTTACCTTGTATGTGACATCATCATATTCTACATCGTCAGGAATGCTTATGACATCCTTGTTATTTACCTGAACTACACTTGCTTCTTTAGTATCTTCGTTGCCAGCATAGTATATGCCGTTTTTGATAAATGATTTAGCAAACGCATTGATACAACTGACACTTAATAGAATGAATAGTGTTACTATTCTGATTACTTTTGTTTGCATAATTACTTTTCGTTGAGTGCTTGTTTAAGATATTTCTCGAATGTTGAAAGTGCAGAATGCCATGCACTTGATGATGGATGATATGGATTTAGCAATGTTATTTTCTTGCTCATTCCAGGGATCTTCATGTGGCACATATAACCTTCTGTAATTCCTATATTTGATTGGTCTGTAACATACACATTCTCTTCCTTTATACGTGAGTTTATTACGCATCCCCATATAATGACTATATCAGGTTCAACCTCCTTGACGGTCTCTATAAAGGCTTCAAAGTCGCGTTCTGACAAATCACTCCATCTTGTCTCTCTAAATCCATTTGCCGTGGCAGGAAGGAAAAACTGTACATAGTTGGTGAATGCAAGGTGCGACCACACATTTTCATAGTTCCCATTATCTAGGTATTTTGACATGTATGAAGCAAAGGTCTGATATGTTTTGGGTGCATCATCTATGCAGTATGACGGTTCATCGTGCAGTACCTTTCCGTTAGTTTTATACACTGGGCAGTTGGCATCACATGAACTTGAATCCTTCTTCTCAACATCGGTGCACTGGTCATAGAATTTGCATTCCGTATTTGGGCAATAGAAACTTGCTCCAAGTACAAGAATCTTCTTGCCTCTAATACCTTCATTGTAGTGCTTACCTACAAAAGGTCTAAAAAATCTTTTCTTCATCTTACCGGTATCTTTAGTTTATCAGTTGTAATAAATCATCCGTTATTATTTCTGTCTGAGTCATCAAATCCGTCTATCAGTTTTTTACCTGTGTAAGTAACAGCTGAAACCAGCACAACCCTGAGCATTCCCATAAAAAATGATGTAAGCATAATTGTAAAGTTTTAATTTTTTTATGATTTCTATTATATATCAAGAGACAACGAATGCCGTAACCTTGATTTCGAGTACAAAGTTACGGCATTTGTATGAGAGTGTATCTATACGTATATAAAATACTAAAACTTTACCTTTATTGAAAGGGTATCATTCTCGTGTTGTTGAAACTTACTATCTTCTTCTGAATCATAAGCGAAATCCGCTTTGAGGAAAAGAGCTTTAATTTGTGCTTTGACTTGTGTAAGTTCTCTGTTTTCAAGCATTTGAACCTTTTTTGTCTCCATCCTTTCTTCATGAAAAGTAAGACCTCCAACCAACCTTTGTGAAGCCATTCTCTGCCATGATACTTCATGTTGGAACCACATTAGCCCTTCTGGTACAAAAGGTTCTTTGTTAGGAGTGAACTGTTGATGAACACTCATCGAGTTACTTATTTCCTCATACAATTTGCTCTTACGTTCATTGTGGTAATTACCTTTTGCAAATGATCCTAATTCTGCATTCGCATCGGTACGATTGTTTGTTTCTTTACTGCTATATGCCGCATTATATGCCTCAATGGTCAGTTCTGTAGCACCTAAACATTGTACAAGATAGCAAAATTCATGTATCTTGTCTTTAAGAAGCTCAACTTGATACGATGAAATAGGATAATATACATTCTTGTCAAGAGGGTGACCTACATAAACCTCGTATGGAATAGGATGACCTACAGGCAATACTAGATTTGGTAATTCTGAAATCAAAACTTCGGGTACCTTTCCTCCACTTATGTCGGCTATCTTTTCAATAGGAATAAACATCTTCCTAACTCTATAATCTTTGGCAAAGAAATCTTTGTTTTTATTAGAATATATTTCGTTTATTATTCCTGCTAATGGATTTTTCAGTATGGTTGGCAATTTCGACTTATATGATGAAAGTTCTATCAGTTTTGCAAGAGCAAATGCAGAGTTTTCCTTTTCATATTCCACAATTGATATAAAGAATTCAGAAAGTTCTTGGTCTTTTTCTTCTTTTTTACAGAAAGAAAGTACATCAGAATATTGCCCTTTAAGGTATAAAAGGGCAGCTTTTGTGGTATGAATGAAACAAAAAGAATTGAAATCGCAATCTATCTTACTATACTCTTTATCTTCTAAATGCTTTAGCAACTTCTTATTATATTCCGGCAAATTTTCTTTCCTCGTATTGCTAAATGCAAATATGCCTATGTTGGATAACATAAAAGAGGACTTTACCTGTTCAAGTGCATACTGTCTTACTATTTCTTCAAACATACGTCTTTTAATTTTTTACTAGTTCATATATCAGATTCTTCCAATGTCTCTCTTCATTTGGAGGCATATTTAACGCATCGTTTTTTTGTGTACGAAGACTTTCGTTATATGGCATTCCATCTGATGACAAGAACACTCCTGACAATTCCTTCCAAGGTACGTTGGCAATTCCTGTTCCTCCTTTTGTATTAAGCATTTTGTTATCAACCATATATTGGAAGAATGCTGTGATGAGTCTTATGAAATCAGAATTGCTAAGTTCCTGGGACATCCAAGCGAATTCATAACTATCGTCTTTGTAAAAGATACGTCTTGACTCTGCGTTATGCATGAAAGTTTCAAATAGTAGGACATTTTTGTTTGTTGGTTTCGCATCAACAACTTTGCCATTTCTTGTTCGCTTATAGACATGAAACTTCTGCAACAAACGATTATATGCGTCCTTTGTAAAGGAAGTGATATCAGGGTTGTATTTGACGATAGGAAGGTTCCTATGTTCAAGTGATTCCCCAGAAAGGAATCGTTTATAAACATTTCGAATGATAGACAATGCACGTATTCCCACCTCTTTAATATCCTCTTCTTCATTCAATGTTATCCAAAAAGGCCAATATGTATTGTCGTTAGCGTTATCGGTGCATTTAATACGCCTACTAAAGTTCTTGCCAGGGAAGGTGTTGTTCAAAATGGTACATACCATTCCTTTGATATGTTCCCACTCTGTGTTGAACCTTTCAATTTCCTTTTCATGATTATAACCTTCAAGAGTCAATCCCTTACATCCATAGTATATACCTACAGATGGTTCGTAAACGTCGTACTCAATCAAGAACTCGTATGCCCTATGTCCATCCTGACTATATAAAGTATCAATCTTGTACATCAGATGATTAGGTGCACCAATACCATGGAAGGAACCTCTAAGTTCTTCCATGGTACCAAGTCCAAGCATTTTTGTTTTATAAAACTCAGATGCTTCTTCAGTATATTTGCGCCAATAGGCTTCGTTTATAGAGTTGGGAATATAAGCCATATACGATTAAAATAAACTCACGACCCACTGAACAAGGTATTTTCCTGGTATACCAATAATTAGTCCTAATAAGAAACCTAAGGGCAGATATATATCCAACCATCTTAATTCGTGGATATGACCAACGAGTATACCTAGACATATAACGACAAATGTGACGAGTAGTACTATCCACCAATTTGCCAATATTGCAGCGGTATAGATTATCCCTATTATAATTCCAATAATTGCTCCAAGAGTTAATCCTAATCCCTTTAGAGGTTCTGTATTATTTTTTCCCATAACTATATATTTTTTTATCGGACAGCAATAATATTTTTTAAGTTATATCACTATTATCTGAGGATTATGGTCACTTATATTTCTTTCCCAACTTCCTATCATATAGGCAAACAGCGGAATATTAGTGAACGTAAAATCAATGAAGAAAGGCATATCGTCCTTAAATTGATGGTGGTAAGTGCAAGAACTTTCTTTTCCAAATTCTTCTCGTGTTCGTTTATGATACTCACTTCGCAACCCAAATCCTTGCATGTAGTCAATGCATTGTTCGAAGGTTCCAGTCTGCTTACTTACTCCACTTTGACCGATATAGCAGTTGAAATCTCCAGTAATTATCGTTGGCATTTCTTTGATATGGTCAGAGTAAGCCTTCAAGCATTCTAACAGTATTTGAGGATATGTCTTCTTGATGTCGGGCACAATAGTTGGCCAAGCTGCTAGAAGAAGCCATTTGTCATCTACAATCAGCGGAATCATATACTTATGTTCGGCATCTGCCCAAGGCGCAACCTCGCATTTTACAGAGCTCTTCCAAATAACACCTAGTCCTTTGAAGTCATAAATGCCTACCCATGTCATTTCATAACCATCTGGAAGGCTTACTTGATCTGGACATGCACATTCAGGCAATACCATTATGTCTGCGCCTCTTGGTAAGATGTTATCAATCTTCTCTTGATTACATCTGTGTATGTTGTAACTCAGAATCTTCATTGCCTTTCTTCCCTATATTTTCAATTGTTATCTAATCTTGGGTGAAGATGCTTACCCAAAATAGAATCAACCTTCTGTAGGTTAATCTGTTCCTGGGTCGGATTGTCATTGTACACACCTTCAAAATCGAGAAGCTCGTATATACGTATAAAGTCAGCTTGCTCAGTAAAAGTAGAATCAAGTCTTTCTAACTCCGATACACGCTCGTAACTTTTGTAAAGCAAGCAGGACAATATAAATATAACCAACATCGCAATAAAAAGCGAAATTTTCAACACTTTCCGACTCATACAAATTATCTCTTTATGATAGTTCTTTTACGAGAGACAGCACGTGTGCCTCCTCCTTCATATCCAGGATTCTGTGTTAGATTGTAGTTGTACAGAAGCTCTTGATATGGTATAGGGAAGAGAAGCTGATATGATTGAAGTCCAAGCTCAGATTGTGCGAGTTCAGCACGCTTCATATATGCAAAGAATCCTGGCATATTGGTGAATGATTTGCGTACTTCTTTTATCCTATGTAGAACGTCAGTACTTGTAAATGTGATATTCTTTTTTGATGCAAGATCTTGAAGAATTGACTGAGCTGTCGATTCATTTCCTGCTTTTTCCTCACATTCTGCAAGTAAAAGCATGATTTCAGGATAGCTAATTACCTGAATATTGTTACCAGACGCTACTGAACGAGTATTGCTGACATTATGAATCAATCCGTAAATGGTCTCTTCGTCTTGAATGAGTTTACCATCACTTGATGTTACAGAATAAAGTCCATTGTTCTTTATTTTGGTGAGTAATGGCAAAGCATCATTGTATTTACCCTGATACATATAGATTTGAGCAAGCAACGCCCTTGCAACATCTTTAGATGCTCCAAACAAGTCATTTGCAGACTTGTATGACTCATTTCTCTTTTCTTCCAACGTATTTATCGCTGTCTGTAAAGAACTTGATAAAGTTGAGAGTATTTCAGACTCTTTCGTTCTTGCTATGTATGGATTATTTTCATAACTATATTCATAGGTGGTGTATGGAACATCACCCCATATTGTTACCATGTTGTAGTAACAAAGAGCATACATAACTGACAGCTGAGCATCGAATAAGTTCAGTTTACTCTTGTCAGCTCGCGCCAACATATGAATCCTATTTATTGCACTATAAAATTGTTGCCACATTTTGCTAACGTACCTATTATCAGGAGTGAGTGGCGCACTATAGTCATATACATAAGTGCGACCATCTATAACCTCAGGAGCACTGTACTCATTTACAAAATATGTCATGTAATACATTGAATTAGCTAACTCTTGTGCTATTGATAAAACAACCATTTCTCCATCATGGCCAAGACCAGGAAGAGGTAATGAAACGTCTCCTTCTTGTGACAGATGTATTGTAATTGCTGTATTGCCAAGTAGGTCATACAAATATATGACATGTTCTGTTGTCGAACGAGAAGCAGTTTGACCTACATTGATTTTGAGTTTTCCGTCCTTATACTCGGAGCTTACAACTGCGGGCTCATCTGTTTTGTCATAAATATCAAGTGTTTCCTCAGATACTATGCCACCAGGGACTTCATCAACGTATTCTCCAAGTGTCTGCTTTTCTGTATAAAGTTTAACCGTAGAATTTATATCAATAGTGTATTCTCCTCCATTCTTTGGAACTGATATTTCTGTCTGGCTTGCAGTTGGCATGTGATCCTTATCAAGGAACTCATTGCCAGCAATACCATCGCCGTCCCAATCAAAGAATGATTCCAAAGGTTTGACTGTTACTGTCTGGTTAAGTTCTTCATAACGAGCAATGACATTGTTTTCTATAATGTCGAGGTCAGGCAGAAGGCTTGCCATATCCTTCTTCATCTGTTCTTTTGTATCTACTGAGAAAATGCCATTATCGCCAAACTCCTTGCTTAACTTGGCAAGATACTCTGTAACCTGTGCCTCACTTCTTCCCTCCAGTATCATTGATGAGATTGCAATAAGTGCTGCAGCTTCATCTGTACCGGAAGCAATGCTGTAGTTTGAAACGTCCTTTGAAGATAGCTTATCAAGACCGAATGCCGACATCAATTCCTTTTGTGCTTGGGTATTAGCCTCAGAAAAAGACTTCTTATCATTCTCAACAAGATTCATGATACGCTGATACTTCAAGTGAGTAAGGATATTTACATTAACTGTTGAAGCATCTGCAACATTAACTACTGCACGAAGACTCAACGTACCATTGGACAGTTCACCCTTGACCTCATTGAAGAAATAGCCATTAGCAGTAAGTTGTGCGAATGGAGCATCCAAAGTCTTTGTACCAAAGGTAAAGTTGCCAAGGTGGTCTGTAATAGTTGTTGAGAAAGTGCTACCGATTGGTTGCAACTTCTCATCCATTGGTTGAAGGTTGATGGTGGAACCGCTAACGAATGGTCCTTTCTCCACTTTACCCTTTACTGAATAGTCTTTAGGTTGGTATTTACCACCTTCTTCAATTCCATTTTCGGAACATGACGCTAATAATGCGATGAATGTTAGCGCAATACATACGTAATTCTTCATATTTGAGTCTTATATTTTTGTTTTCTATCGTTTATTGGTAGATTTAACTTCTGGATTTGGATAATCATTGTTAATCATCCATTTGTGAATATTAGTATCATCATAAGATATTACACTCCAATAGTTATTATTCCATCTTCCTAAAATCCAAGGATAATATTGATCTTTTGAGGTGTCACCAACAAGCACTCCATGTTTTCTGAGATGTTGAAATATTTTTTCTGCTTCTATTTCTGAAATATGCAGTCTTTCAGAAAATTCTGAAATTATCTCATCTGATGACAGTGTTGTTGTGAAGTTCAAATCATATTGTCCACTATTAACTGTTGCGACACGTGCAAACATGCCGCATAATTCGTTTTCATACTCATAAGCATAAACACGAGCTATGATGTTTTGTTTTCTTTCATTATCTGCAATCCGCTTGTCGAGTTCTGTAGGAGCGTACTTGGCTCGATCTTTTCCACGCAAGTAAAACAGACAAACAAAGATGAAACCACCAATTATGGTTATCCAACCTATTATTTCTACAAAATCATTCATATACTTATTCTTTATGCCACACCGCCATATCTTTGACTAACATAGTTGTAGATGGTGTCGCGGTAGTAGTTTATACTTTCTTCGCTGTAACTCTCTGGAAGCTCCTGCCACAATACATCTCGGATTGTGATTATGAGAGTAGCACGAGTCGTTGGTTTGTCAAACGGATGATCCATGCCAGACAACTGTCCTTTAATCTTGGCAAGGAGGTCTATTGCTACATCCTTCAGCTTCTTTATCTCGGGCTTCGAGAGATTTTCTTTCAGTAACAAATCGTAGAGCGATAGTTCTTCATCACTCTTGAAACCTTCACGGACGTAACGCTTCTCTTCTTCACTAAGAGATTGCGACAGGTGCATCAGTTCCTCAAAGGTCTTTTCTATAGTAGCACGATTCTGTTCCTGGTTGTATGCTTGAATAATCTCCTGATACTTTTCGTAAAAGTTAATTCTTGAAGGATTCTCAGCCAATAATCGAGCCAGACGTTCCTGAAGCAAGTCCTGTATGTCTCGTAGTACGAGGTTCTTGTCTTCACGCTTAGCGAACTCCCTGCTCAACAGGTCAAAGTCTATGCCGCTGATGTCAAATCTACGTCCTTCGGCAACCATCATTTGTGAGCCATCAATCTCCAGATGCTCATTGACAATATCATTGATGGCAACACTCAGATCGGTGATGTCTGCATGTTTGCGCTTTTTCTGCAATTCCTTGTAGATGGCTTCCAAAGCATCCTTCTTCTTACGCATGTCTTCGGTAATATCTTCACGGTCGAGATATTTCCAAAGTCGGAGCAATGTTGTGGCAAATGTGCAGAAAAACTTCCTTGTTTCTACTGTATCACACAGCAGATTTGCAGCCTTCTTCAAAAGAGACAACTTTTCAAAGGATTGTGCATCAATGAGTTCTTGTAATTCATAGCCTTTGTCATGCAGGAACGCTTCAGCCGTTGCAATGATTTCCCATACATTCTTTATCAGTTCCTCCTTGTTGACGGTAGGATCGTTGCCACCTTCACCACCATCAGGATTAGCGGTATAGTCAGCAAGAGCCTGACGCAGAGCCTTAACGATGCCGATATAATCAATGACCAGACCGTTCGACTTACCCTCTGCCACACGGTTGGCACGGGCAATTGTCTGCATCAGGGTGTGCGCCTTCATTGGCTTGTCTATGTAGAGACAAGAGAGCGTTTTCACGTCAAAGCCTGTCAGCCACATGGCACATACAAAGACAACTCGAAGTTTACCATCGGCATCCTTAAACTCCTTATCCAGTTCCCTTTTCTCCATCTTCTCACGATGTGGAGTGATGTCGAGTCGCCATTTCTTGAAAGTCTGTATCTCGTTTTGCTCCTGTGATACCACAACTGCCATTTCGGTTTCTTCCATCCATTGCAGTTTGCGCTTCATCTCCTGCACTTCCTGTTGCCAAGGGTCTTGCTCTATGCGCTTTCGCAGAGCCTTAATCTCCTTTTGCCAATACTCCTGCACATAGTTGTACATGCGGACGCAAGTAACCTTGTTGAAGCTCACCATCATAGCCTTGCCACTTGTCCACAAGTCGCTATAATGGCGCACGAAGTCCTGTGCCACAACTCTCAGTCGTTTCTCTGCTGTCAGCAGATGCACCTCCTGAGCAAACTCACGCTCCAGTTTGGCTTGCTGTGATGGATCAAGATTCTCTTCATCTAATCGTGCAGCTATCTCGGCATTGATTTCTGGGTTCTTCAGTTCTTGCAACTTCTCGCCACGGTTTTCGTAATAAAGAGGCACTGTTGCCTTGTCCTCTACGGCACGTTTGAAGTCATACACCGACACATACTGTCCGAAGGTACGAGCCGTGATGTTATCGTCTCGCAACAAAGGCGTACCAGTGAAACCGATACGGTTTGCCGTTGGCAGCATGTGCATGAGGTTATCGGCAAATACACCGTTCTGAGTACGATGGGCTTCATCACTCATCACGATGATGTCATGGTCGGGGTAGATAGGTTCGGCATCAGCCTTGTTGAACTTTTGTATCAACGAGAAGATGAACGAAGGATTGCCCGAGAGCTTCTGCCTCAGGTCTTCTCCGCTATGGGCAATGAATTGTTTGGCTTTCAAACCGCCCAACAATCCGCAATTCTCAAAAGTATCGCTTATCTGCTTGTTCAGTTCGTCGCGGTCGGTAAGCACCACAATCGTTGGCGAACCCTCAAACTTACGTCTGATCTTCTGTGCCAGGAATACCATTGAATAACTCTTGCCAGAGCCTTGAGTGTGCCAGAACACACCCAGTTTACCCTTCATCTCCTCACGGTGGCGATACATCTCTACGGCTTGATTCACCCCAAGATACTGGTGGTTACGAGCAAGAATCTTCACTGTTGAGCCTCCGCTATGGTCAAAGAGAATGAAGTTTTCGAGCAGGTCAAGCAGGTTCTCCTTCTTGCAGATACCTCGCAGCATTGTTGGCAGTTCGATGTTGCCATGATCCAACTCCGTCAGTCGTTTCCACTCATGGAAGAACTCCCACTTGGCACCCACTGTACCCACACGGCTCTCCATACCATTGCTCAGCATGATCATGGCATTGTGGTGGAACAAGTGAGGGATAGTATCGAGGTAGTCGCGATAGTTGTCGGTATAAGCATTCTGTATGTCCTGATCGTGATTCTTCAGTTCGATGAAGATGAGCGGCAGACCATTCACGAAGCAAACGACATCAGCCCTACGCTTATGGATTGGGCCTTTTATCCACAACTCCCTTACGGAAATAAACTCGTTGTTATCGACATTGACAAAGTCTATGACACGGGCACGCACCTGCTCCGTCTCTCCATTGGGCTTCAGGCGAGTAACTGGCACACCATCACGCAGATACTGGTACTTCTCTTCGTTTATCTGCATCAGCGTCTGCGAACTCATGTAGCTCGTCATGCGCTCAATGGCTTCCGTCAACTGCTTGTCCGTCATCCAAGGGTTGAGACGTTTCAAAGCCATGCGCAGATGTCGAGTGAGCACGACCTCGTGTTGACTCTTTCGTCCTAGGGAAATTCCGGTTGCTGAGCTTGTCGAAGCATCAGCGCCCAGCACCTCATTGTCGAAAGCGTACACAGATTTCCAACCGAGTTCTTGTTCTAGCAACTCGGCTGTAGATTTCTGTATAAGCAGGTCTTCGCTAAAGTCTTTTGCCATAGTTTTGTATTTTAAGGTATCAAGTCTGATGCAGGTACTGATGAGTACAACTCAGGACCATCTCCCTCATTTATCCATGTCTTAACTCCAAACAATGCTATAATGCCTTGCCAAATGATAAAGAAAATTTTATAAAAAAACCAATCAACTAATACTGATGCAACAACAGGAATCCAACTGTATTTAATCCCAATCCAAGCAAGACCAGCTATTAGGGTTATTATTGATGCTGTTTTACAAAAAGTTCGACCGTAATCATACTTATCCGAACACGAACGACAGATACCCACGGTCTTATGTAGTGACCTTGTAGTAGTTTGTATCTGTCGATTATAACCTACACCCCATTTTCCAACTGTTTGGCTACTTGTCTCAGAATGTGTAACACAGTCTCGGAATACAGCTGTATTGCAATTTATAGTCTTTCCACAATTAGGGCATTTATGACTATAACGCGGTGTAAATTTACCGATACCTAATATTTCATCTGCTAAATTGCTCATACTTTATACATTTATTTCACAATTCATTAGTTTAGGAAGCAAGCGGTCACGCGCTTCGGTGAGAAGGCGGAGTTGGGATTTTAATGTTTGCCTTTCATTGAACATCTTTTCAAAGGGCTTATACATCTTATCATTATTTGAAACCAACAACTCGATGGAATCGATATGCTTTTTGCCAAGATGAGCAACAGTAGCACCAACCACTGTATTCTCAAAGAACTTGATTGGCTCGAAGATTGCTTGCAGAATAAAGCCCTTCATACTCACATCCTTTGGACGGAACGAACATGCTCGCTGTACAAGATATGCTTTACCGCCACACCAAGTATTTATGTGGAATATGCCATCCATTCCTATCAGTAAGTCGCCATCATTTACAATGTATGATTCATTGGCTTCTTCTGTTGTATAATCATTTGTATAGCCATCTGGAATGTTGCGAATGCGCACGATAGGAGTGCCTTCACCTTTGCTATTGAAAAGATGACCATCAAAAGCATAGCCATACTGAACATTCACCAAGTCTATGAGTTTCTTCTTTTCCCATCCCTCTGGCACTCCATCGATGATGTTGGTGTTTTCGTGTCCAGGGAAGTGGAGGTCGATGAACCATTCCTTGTAGAGTCGTTGAGCGGCTTCCTCCAATAGCTTTATCTGCTTCTGATAATTTTCTATCAATGAGTCGTAGCGAGAGAGAATGGTGGCTATATGGTGCTGAATTTCCATAGATGGCAATTCAACTTCCATATTAAGCAAGTCGTTATTTGCAAGACTTGCTCTTGTCGTCATGGTTGAAAATGCCATAAACTGACCACGAAACTTGGGAGTACGCAAATAATATCCAATGTATCTTGGATTAACTCTATCCGTTACAGGGCGAAGTCTTTTGGTGAAACCATTATATGTTGCGTTCGGATAATCCTTCAGTGCAACAGAACTCATTCCAAGTTCATCCATTGTCTCACTTGTACGAGTAATGAATACATCACCTGCTTTTATCGAACACGCATCCCTTTCTTTATCCGTTGTTTGTACTAGAGATTCTAATTGATCTGGTAAGAACCAATTGTTGAAGACATTGGAAAAAGTGAGGAACGGGAAACCTGTTCCAAAGAACTGTCGCCCCTTGGATAATCCGTTGTGAACTTCATAAAGCTCACCTAATTTGACTTTCTGCCACTCACTCATTCCACTTCCTCCTTTATTTCTTTTCCCCATTTAGCCTTTGCGACTTCAAGGGACTTCTGTATTTGTTGAACGAGAAGATCGCGTGGGGGAAGCTCTGTCATATACTGAGCAACCTTTATTCCGGACTTGTCGAGTTGAAGAAGTTCAATCTGTTCCTCACTACCTTCGGTACAGAGCAAAAGACCAAGAGGTGTTTCTTCCCCTGGTTCCATTTCGTTCTGTTCAAGCCAACGCAGATAGAGCTCCATCTGACCTTTGTATTGAGCCTTGAAACGACCAAGTTTCAAATCAATTGCTATAAGGCGATGCAATTTTCTGTGATAGAAGAGTAGGTCAAGATAGAAATCCTCACCGTCAATAATCATACGTTTCTGTCGCTCCGCAAAGCAGAATCCATTTCCGAGTTCAAGAATGAATTGTTCTAAATGTGCGACAAGACTATCTTCTAAGTCCTTCTCGCTATACATACCATTCAGTCCTGTAAATTCGAGGAAGTAAGGGCTTTTGAATACTACATCAGGAGATACTACTTTGTTGTCTCGCACGTTGGCAAGTTCTTGTTTTACAACATCCTCAGGTTTAGAGGCTAATGCGGTACGTTCGTAAAGCATACCATCAATTTCCTTGCGGAGTTGACGAACGCTCCATCTATTGACGGATGCAAGTGTGAAATAATAATCACGTTGCAGTTCATCCTTCAAGGGAAGCAACTCCACGAAATGTGACCACGATAATTGTCGCGACGCTGTCGAGACAATCTGAGCATCAGGAAAAAGAGTCGCAAACTGCATGTGGCGATACAGGCTTTTCACATCAAAACCTTTATGGCCATAGATGTTCTGTAATTGTCGTGACACTGTCGCGACAATCTGCTTTCCATATTCAGCACGTTCATTACCAAGCACATCACGGTTGATTCGTTCACCAATATGCCAGTACATCATGGTAAGTTCATAGTTGGCTGTAGAAGCCACACGGATTCGCGCTTCGTCAATGATTTGGCGAAGGTCAGACATCAAATTTCCGACTACTACATCCGTTGGAAAAATATCGGTTGATGTTATTGGTTTTATCTCGTTTGCCATGATTTACTTCGTTTTAAGAGTTTCCCATTCTTTCATGATCTCACTCATAAGCACATTGGCTTCGGCATTTAGTTGTGAGAGTTCTGAATGAATCTCGTTCATACGCTCATGGAAGTCAACACCATCGTCCTCAACTTCTGCCACTCCTACGTATGCACCAGGAGTAAGGCTGTAGTTCTTCTCGCTTATCTCGTCGATAGTTGCTATTCTACAAAGACCAAGTACATCCTGATACTCGCCTTCAAGTCCGAACTTAGAAGTAAGCCAAATAGCTTCGTTTACCATATCTTTGGTTTCAAGAGTCAAGGCAAGTTCTGCTTCATTGGCTGCAATGATAGCCTTCAATTCATCCTTATCCTTTTTCCCTTTCGTCTTCTTTAAGCCTTCTTGCTGTTTTTTGATGTAGTTTTTATATCTGGTCTCTTCACTGTTAAGGTTCTCAAGAGCTTTCTCGAAAGTCATATCTTCTTGCTGCCATGAATAGCTATCATGTCTTTCTGCATGTTCGCTAAGAGCATTCCAATACTCTTTGATAAGCGACTTATACTTGTCTTGTTCTCCACGATAGAGGTGAACAATGGCTTGTAGATTCTTCAACTGCCATTCAGACCACTCATTGAGAGTGCGGTCAACAACTGTAAAATAGTTGCGAGCATCGATGAAGAGCACACGATTCTTGTTCTCCAGACGCTTTGCTTTATCGAAGAACCACAGCGAGCAAGGTAGCGATAGGGTGTAGAAGAAGTTATTGCCCACACTGACCATCACATCCACATCACCCGTCAGCACTAGTTTCTCACGGATGTCACGATCCTTGTTGGCACTATCTGTTGCTGAGGATGCCATAACGAAACCTGCACGACCATGATCGTTAAGATAGGCATAGAAATATGAAATCCACAGATAGTTGGCATTGCCAATCTCCTTTGTCTTGGCATTCACACCCGGCAAGCCAAAAGGCAAACGACCTGCTGCTGATGCAGATTCGGACTTTACTTTATCTACATTGAAAGGAGGATTAGCCATTACATAGTCACACTTGCCAGCCAGATTGTGAGCATCATGGTAGAATGAATTGGCTTCGTCACCAGAGACGATGCGACCATTCAAGCCATGGACAGCCATATTCATCAAACAGAGCTGAGCATTGTACTCAACCTTTTCCTGACCGTAGAAGGTCATTTGGGTGTTGGCGTTCATGCCTCCTGCATTCACGAAGTCACCAGTTTGTACAAACATACCACCTGAACCGCAAGCAGGGTCAAGCATTACACCCTGTTCTGGTTCTAGGACATTGACAAGCATCTTAACCAATGACTTAGGAGTGAAGAACACGCCATCGTCAAAGGCTACTGCCTTGGCAAACTTGGAGAGGAAGTACTCATAGATGCGACCAATCACATCACCACCAATCTCATCAAGTGTCTTGTTATTGAATATGCGAAGGAGTTCACGCAACAGTTCATCGCTAAACATGGTGTATGACTTAGGTAAAATACCTGTCAACTGCTCGCTCTGTTCCTCAACCAAAGTCATGGCATGATTAACAGCTTCGCCTAAAGGCTGGTCATCCGAGAGATTCACCAGATAGTCAAACTGTGCCTCACGAGGCAGGTAGAGAGCACTTTTTGCTGCAAAGTCATTTGGCTCTACAGGCATAACACGACCACCACGGCTTGGGCGATTCTTTAGTAGTTCTGCTTCCACCATCTTGAAGCGGCTGTATGCATATCTTAAAAACAGCAATGCCAACACTGGCATACAGTATTGGCTCGATGTCAATTTACTACCTGCACGAAGCAAGTCAGCCGACTCCCAAAGGTCAGCTTCCAGTTTGCGGATATTTATCTTATTGTCTGCCATTTGATCTCTGCTTTAAGGTTGTTCATTGCTTACAAGGTCGCTCATTTTGACCTGTAGAATTTCTGCAATCTTCTTGATTGTCTCTAATGATGGCTGTGCTTTATTGGTACACCACTTACTGATGGTGGCAGGATCCTTATCCATCTGTTCTGCTAACCATTTTGCAGTCTTGTGCTGCTCAACAAGCACTACTTTCAATCTATTGAGGTCGTTATTTGCCATTTTACTATCTTTTATGATGGAGCAAATGACTTACCCTAAAAAAACTTGACACTTTTGGATGCCTAAAACAAAAGTGTATGAGAACAAAAGTAAAACGTGAAAGAGATCGTGTCCTAAATGAAGCGACAGGTCAGTATGAATGGGTATGGGTAGAATCCACTCGCTACATTCATGATGAAGAAGATCGAGTACTTGCTGCACTTGATTTCCTTAAAGGCGAGAATACGCCTGAGGAATTAGTTGAGAAACATCATATTTCCAACATTCAGGTGCTGTTTTCTTGGGTAGGTCGTTATCTTTCTGAAAATCGTTTAGTATCTTTGCAGGAGAACAACGATGACACTATGGCAAACAAAAGTAAAGACGAGCAGATCAGAGAATTGAAAGCAGAGCTCAAGAAAGCAAGAAAAGAGGCAGAACTAGAGAAACTACGTGCCCATGCCTACGACACAATGATTAACCTTGCAGAAGAA
>ERZ780026.331-NODE-331-length-23591-cov-8.00625_pt1 | contig 23591 bp, 19 predicted proteins | sample MGYA00511861_ERZ780026 | MGnify/ENA primary metagenome ERZ780026 (study PRJEB29588, sample SAMEA1972002) | human gut metagenome | biome: human gut; feature: human-associated habitat; material: faeces | place: Denmark | collected 2008/2010 ...
TTTTTAGCTTTATAATTATTAGTATAAGAAGTCTCATTATATTTAATATAATTATAGTAACAGCCTTTACAATGACTCACTTTATTTGCATAATAAAGGATACGTGGCGATGTGCAATAATCCTCACCTACATTCAATCCTTCAATAAAACGAATTCCATGATCTTTTATCAAGGAAGTCTTATATAATTTTCCACATACACTCGGAGCTAATTTATAAGTCAACAAATATTTCACCACATCTTCTTTATTAAATGGCACTGTACGATGAGGTATTACTATTTTATTCGCATATATAAACTTCGTATCATATATCACAACATCAGAATCATCTCTCATTGCTTGTCTTACAAGTAACTCTACGGTCTGAGAATCAATATAATCATCACTATCCACAAAAAGAAGAAAATATCCATTTGAGGCATCCACTCCTGAGTTTCGAGTTCCTGATAAACCTTTATTCTCTTTGTGTTTTATTATCTGAACGCTATTAATCCTTTGAGGATAATCCAATAAGGTTTTCCTCACAATATTAATACTTTCATCAGGAGAACAGTCATCCACGAATATATATTCAATATTATTGTATGATTGTCCAAATAAAGAGTGACAACACCTCTCTATATATTGTTCAACGTTATAGACTGGAACACAAATAGAAACTAATGGTTGATCTTTCATTTATATTATTTTTACTCATGATAAATACTCAACGAACTATTCAGCTTACAATTTGGCCTCTGCCAAGTGGTGAACTGAATAGTTACGTACTCAATAATATCCACCATCCTAAAAATTAAAAAAATAAACTTCTAAGTAATTTAAATTTTAACTATTTATGATGGATCATACAACTAAAGACATAGGAACAAGGTCATCATAATTCTTATTTCTATCCATAAATGGCTAATCACGATCGGCAAGACCCTCGAATGTCTTGTAAATCAAGATCCATTGATTACGGCAGACACGTAAAGGAGTGGAATCCACAAAACTAATTCCGATGCATTCCCCTAACAGGACTTGCTTAATAAAGATTGTCAGCGAAAGTAATACTTCCTTTTCCAACTCCACAAAACGGTTATACGAAACTTTCTTAGGAAACAAGTGTCCACATATTTACAGACACACTCTTGATAAGAGTGCTTAAAACGATGAAGGCCACCAGAAAAAACAAAATAAAGATTACCATGGTCCGCATCACTCATACGATTAGGGTTATTACGATGTGGACAGGAATTATCCTCACAAAAATCATCTACCATACAAAAATATCTGTAATCTTAGACTCTGTGAACATAGTGGTAATGCTTTAAAATTACGACACGCTTTTTTTGGATTCATTCATTTAGAAAATTCTCCTCTTATTCATCTAACTAATATGCCCGATTCATTCGTTCACGAATATCAGCCAACTCCAGTTTTAACTCTTCGTATTTTTCACGTTCAGTTTGGGAATCTATCCCTCCTTTTCGCATCTCATTCAACAATTTCTCTAATCTTTTTTCCTCAGAAAGTAAGTAACAAATCTCATTATTTTCCATATAATTATAATATTAAAGTGATTAAACAGCTAATTCCCCAATTAAATACTTGCCCATGAGAAAAGCTGCTTTTAAGAAGTTCCTTAATAAATTTCAATAAGAGTTGAGATAACTATTTTCTTTATCAATTAGTGTCAATTAATAGAAAATACTATAATGAATATTGGCTATTTTCTGCGAATTTAAGGTCTTAATCATTATAAGGCACTCTCAAATGTTCTTTCAATATAGCCTCATTCTTATCCTGATCCCACAAACCTTCATCCCACAACTTATCCATATCCTCTTCTACTCTTTGAGCAAAGTAGGCTGTCAAAGATTTACGTATTTCTTCCAAGGCACGCTCGTCTTTAGCATAAGAAAACATCTTTAACAAGTGTAACTGGACTGGGTTAAAAGGTTCTGATTTCAGATTCTTTAGTTTTTATTGCAAACAAAAGAACAAATTATATTTCACTTATTCTAGCGATTCAACTTGTTTTTAATTCACAACACTGTTCTTACCACCTACAATGCCATTTCAATGCCTCAGCCACCGATCATAATCAGCCAACCGATTGATCAGCTGCTGCTTACTCTTTTTCGGCTTTTCCTCTTTCTTCCACGGATCAACCGCCTCATGCGCCAAATGATAATAGATACTGCTATCCGTACAACCATAAAGCGTAACCACAGCAAGCGCACGCGACTGCTCCGCCTTGACGAGAGGAAGCATCGTCTGCATAACGCCAACCAGCTTTGCCGCCTCTTCTTCCATACCCAATATAGTATAAGCCGGCAGTAAAATGGCATAAAGCTTGCAACGCATCACATCCGTATCCATCCGGAGATTGCCATATTCTTTCAACGCCTTGGCAGCCAGGGAACGATCTTCCTCACTCACCCCCTCCGCACTGTGATAACGCTGAAGAGCACTGTGCAAACCATTCAACATACAGTCATTGTCCAGACGGGTATATACATGCTTGTCCTCATCATTCAGGGCAATTACCTCATACTCACCCGGCATCACACGCAGCAGCGGAACCCACATCCAGTTCTCCACACATACCATCACATCCTTTCGCCCGGCTCCCGGCTGAATGACAACAGTCGCCTCCACCCCCTTAAACCGTCCCTCGGTAATGCGTATCCGGTCGCCCTTGCGCAAACCATCCGGCTGGGGTATATAAACAGGAAGTGTATTGGAATAAGAACGGGCCACCCACTGCAAATTCTCCATTGCGGCATCGGAAAGGTAGGGGAAATACTCCCGCTTCCGTTCCCTCACCCGAGGCAGGAAACTGAGCACAGGAAAACGTTGCATCAGCTGGAAAACATCACGCTCGGAGGCACGGACAAACACATAGTTGAAGAGTAAGGGACGCTGGGTATTGACGAATTTGCCGTCTATACGCTTCACTTCCTGATAGGAAGGAGCAAAAAAGCCGAATGAGGGCTCGCCTGCCTGTATGCGGCGGTCCTGCTCCCGTTGCAAACCGCGCACTCCTCCCCGATGGCAATCGGGAAGCGACAACACATACCAACGCACGGCATTGTTATTCCGCAAAGCCTCCAACGCTTCGGGAGATGCCACAGAACGCTTCGGTTTATCGAACTGATGGAATAGCTTTTTCATGAGGTTTATCGTCAGAAATCCACGCTGACCGATACTAGAAGACCATATCAGTACAGTATCTATAACTGACTGATAAATAGCTTTTTACACAGATTTCATTTGGTCTTTCTGAAATCTTTTATTTGTTGTCTCTTTCGTCCGAAGACGTCTTTTTGTATGCTTTTTATAAACATAACGTTGTGCCCTCAAAAAGATCTTCATTCCCTATAGAAAAGGGATTTAGGAACTTTTTGAGGGCACAAAGATACACTATAATTGTGTATTACACAATAAAAGCGCTTAAAAAATAGGAAAACTTACTTTTGATAGGAAAATATCAGATGGGTATATTTCGTAATCACAATAAAAGATTCAAGTTTTACAAATATTTATTCAATAGGACTGTAATAACCTTATCCAATTCTATAAGGTCATTCTTTATAGTAGTAAATACTATCTATACATAAATGGCTTCTTTTTCAATATTCTGTTTCAAAAATGGAGACAGTGAGGAACGGAAACGCACTAAATCAATTTCACAATGAAACATTTCCGTCAAAACAGTCTTCAAAGTGTACATAGTGGATAAAGTAGGATTATCAATATCTACAACAATATCCAAATCACTATCTTCTCTGTTCTCTTGACGTGCAACCGAGCCGAAGATACCAATTGATTTAATTCCAAACTCATGCCCAAAACATTGTTTGAAACTAACTAACTTTGCCTTACATTCATTTAAGCATAACATACTTTTCACCAACTTTAGGTACTGGAACAAAGATAAACTTTTTATTTGAACGATACAAGTTCTTACCTCGGTTTCTTCATTTCACACTCCATCGGAGCATCTCTCCCTGCATCAGAACGTCATCATCACCATAAACCGCACGCCCCATTTATACGAAGACTATCATTACTGCACGCAAAAGCATTTTCTTGCCTAATATTACGACAAGTCTTTTCTTAAAGTCTTTAATAATAGAATATCTTTTTTTATTTCGGATATTTCGTCATACTCTTCAAAAGCCAAAACGGGTTTAAGAATGTTTTGCTCAAAATCGACAGCCGTATCTTCGCATAATTTTGACCCCATAGACACCAAAGAATTATACAAGCAATGTCCTCGGACATACAGATAGGCATTCTCTTTTTTCATTCCTAGAGTGGCATAATAAGCAGATTCCTTATTGAAATCAAACCCACAATTGTCTATTATGTCTTTTGTTTTTTCTAAAAGTTGAAAAGACAAACGCTCTAAAAATTGCTTGCCATTGCTTTGCTCATCCTCTTTTCTATATTGCAGTGATATGCATTGCCTGAATCTGTTCCGATTGAAAGATGTAAGTCCATTTCTTTCTTGATAGAGCATTAATAAAAAAGGTTCATACACGATAGCAGAATATTGTTCCCAAAATAAGGTGAAGTCAAATCCGTTTTGTTTATGATCAGTAAAAGAACGCTGTAGTTTGGCGGCAAAAGCACAATGATTCTCCCATGAATAGGTATAGGTCTGCAAAATTCCATCGACAGCCGATATATCCTCTCCAGCCAGACGGCGCAAGTCACTGTCAATACAAATAAAAAACTTCTGAGAAAGAAATCCTTTATATTTTAAACATTGAGCACACCCTGTCGTACGGTTTCCCTTCTCATTCATCGTAGCAGGCTTGAATTTATAACGTCCGGGACGATATTTAAGCAAAAGTTGTTCCCAAAACCATATATCGTCTTTATCCTCTACATGAACAACCGAATCCACCTTGTATAATAAGGTAGATGCCGCCAATCGTTTGGCCACATCCTTAAAAAACACATGCTTGTCCACCGCCATCACCGGTCCTCCAAATCTTCTATGAAGATAATTTTATCCTCCCAGCCATTGACGAAAATATTGGGAGAATGAGTGGTCAAAATCAACTGGCATTGAGGGTTCAACTGACGTAATTTTTCTATCAGTTTGTCCTGCCAGCCAATATGCAGGGAGATTTCCGGTTCATCCATCAGTAGAACATTAGGCTTCTCTTCTTGCAGAAAAACCGTAGTCAGAATTAATAAGATTTGTTTTTCACCGGAAGACAATTGTTCCAATTGTATTTTATCCTCCGTTATGACTTGCATTCCTTCTAATCTTTTAATCAAGAACACAAGACTATTACTTTGGGGATCAATGGAAATTTCCTTGTTCGTCTCTCCTAGAAAAGAATTCACGACTTGAAAGTATGTTTCAATCCGTTTCCTTATCTTATCTGCCTCCTGCGGAAAATTCAGCATTTTCATACGATAATCAAAGAAAGAAGTGCCCTCTCCGTTCTGGTTGATAATGTTTTTCAAATCTTGAAGCAAGATACTTTCGGTCTTTTTTTTCGCGTTGGCGGGAATGTCGAAAGAGCGGATATAGGTAACCGGACTGGATATTGCATTTCCGCTCAACGATTCGGCTATTTCCTTTTTAGTCTTTTGACCGGTATAATAATCGTGTATCAAATTCAGCAAGGTCGTTTTACCACTGCCATTGATGCCGACAAGGATATTCACATCATTGTTCAAGTCTGCCCAGTGAAGATTTATTCTTCCCCACATCCTGGTCACTTGAAACCGTTGAATATATTTATATGCAATTTCCATAAAAATGTTTTTTTATACACAAAGCTACTATTTTTTCAGCTAACAGGCAATTAATTGCTTAGGAAACATTCACCGATTCCCCGAAAAGAGCATCTCTCCCTGCATCAGAACGTCATCATCACCATAAACCGCACGCCCCATTTGTTCGCATCGGGATGATCCAGATAATTCAGACGGCGGACATAGTCTATGTGCAATATCTTGAAAATATTGTGAATACCCACAGAGCATTCCATGTACGGGGTCTTCGAATCCATCACAAAGCTGGTAGAACGTCCGTCACGGGTCGGGAACAGGAAGAGCTCGCTGTCACCCGGATGCTTCATCGGATTGTTCTTGTCGGTTAAATGACCATACAACATCTTGAAGCCGATCGCCTCACGCCACTTCAGTTTCTTCAGCAAAGGAATACGGTTGAAAATCTTACCGTTCAAATCCCACGATACATCCAGAGAGGCGTAACGGTCGTTCAGGAACTCCATATTATTAATCAAGTTGAAAGTCTCGCGCTGCAGGATATAGGACAAGTTGGCCGCCGGCATAATCAGCAACGGGAACGGAACTTTGTTCCACTGCGCACCGCCTTTCACGAACATGTCAATCTTACCCCATGACGAGAACCAGAAACGCTTGTACAGCCCGATCTCTGTCAAGTTATAGTTATACTCTCCGCCCAGCACCCCCTTGAAACCGGCCGTGTGCGACAGCGTAAATACCGGAGCGTCAAAAGAAACCGGAATACGGCGTTGTTTGGTATTGATAAATGTCTCACCCGGAGCGTAGCGGAAGGCCAGGGAAGCTTCCATGGTCTGAATCTCAGGAATCAACGTTTTCTGGTCATCATTGGTTATATAGGCCAGACCGCCGGTAGGCTCGTCCGTGCTGTGTTTCACTTCCACCGTGGTCTTCAAGCCAAACTGTGTCTCGTTCTCGTACTTCAAGGCGATGTTCCGCACGTAGGACATCTGATCCACCGTAGAAGTCTTGAAAGATACGAACACGTTGTCTTTATCTGTCTTCAGGAACTTATCCGTGGGAGACATCACATCATACTGATAGCTGAACGTGATAGAGTTCTTCGGGAACTCGCGCGGCAGGTATTCCTTCTTGTTGAAAGAGTATTCCACCTCACCCATATACTTGGAACGATGATCCTTGAACCCGTATGCATAATATCCCTTGAGGAACAGATGCGGATTCAAGTTGGCCGTGGTCTGCGCGCTCATACGCAGACGCAACCCGTCGATATAGTTATTGGAGATCATGGTGTTTACCGGACCGATATCTACCTTGCTGGGATGCTCCTTGGTGCCGGTCTCCACAAAGTTCTCGATAAACGCCTTCAATACAAAAATCACGTATTTGAATCCTGGCATCTGCTCCAGACGCTTCACCAGCATATCCATAGAGCTCTCGGTCTGCGTAAGCGGAACCGGCCGGTATTGATTCCAGAAATCATCTCCGCGCATCATAGCGTCCGCCTCTTTGATCTCGGCCCCCTTACGCTTGAAAAGTTGCTGCGGAAGCTCATCGAAGGCATAATCAGAGTAACGGGTAGTCCTTCGTATCTGGAATCCTTGCATGATCTTCATCAAGGTCATCTCCACAATCATGTCATCGGTTTTCAACACCCACTCCCCATTGGGCAATTGCTCGAACTCCTGAATAATATCCATATTGTCTACAAAGTTCACCCCCGATTTCTTGGGCAGGTTCATTGTACATTTCTTCACCGTATAAGACGAGTCGGCCAATACGTAAAGATGCCCCGTAAAACCGAAGTCCTGCGAGTTATTGGGAACGAAGGTGAGATGGAAACACTTGTCCTTGTCCACGAATGTGGTGTCCATAATGTAAAACTTATAAAAAGAGATGGCATCACTGGACGAAATAGGGCTGATGAAAGGATACTGCAACAGACGGATATCATTGTCGTAAATATTCACATCCGTAAATACATCCTTCAGCACCGTGCTCAGCATATCTCCCGTTGCAAACAGCTCGTTCACCCCCGTAGAGCTCATTCCTTTGATAATGGTCTTCTCACTCTTGGGATGTTTACGGTAAATTTTCTGCGAAGCGGTCTCGTCCACCGAAATAGGAAGGATGAATTTATTGGTTTCCTCACAAAGTTCGATCTGGTCTTTCAGGAAAGGCATCTTTTTATACATGCCTTTTTCCAGCATCTCGGGAGTCACATCATTCAGTGACATCGTGATCTTCTGATACTTATTGTACTGATAGTAATCGTTCTCGCTCAACTTATTATTCTTTTTATGAGCGATCACCTTCTTCATCAGTTCCACTGCCGGATTATTCTTACGGGAGTATTTCTCTCGTTTGGGCTTCACCACCACTTCGTCCAGCATGATATCATCCGGTCTCATCCTCACATTCAGGTTCTTGGTGACGCCGGGAATTATATTCACCACTTTTGTTACATATCCCACCGCCGAAAAGGTGAGTTTATTCCAGCCTTTACGGGTTTCGACCTTATAATTTCCATCATTATCGGTAATACTTCCTACGCCTTTTCCTTCATAAAAGACTGACAAGTAGGGTATGGGTTCATTCGTCAATGAGTCTGTTACAACGCCTTGTATATTTTGAGCTGACACCGAAATGCAGCATCCTAATAACAAAAATAGTAGAAACGACTTGATATATTTTGTCTTCATTCTTTTCACCGCTATTTTTATGAGGGAACAAAGTTAAGCATTAACTTAAAAGAAAGTTGCTAATATAAGCTAATAAATACAGAAATCTTACATATTGACCAATAAATAGGTGAAATTTAACACCGGAAGAACCATTATGCAGCAAATAAAAAAGGGGTCTTTTCACAAAGCCCCCTTTTTAAGTTTTCAATAGGTATTAGTTTTTTTTTAAGGTAAAAAGATTGTTTTCAGGATAACGATGCAAATATCGAGCCTTTTTTTAAACCAGCCAAATAAAAAACTATGCCATACAACATGTTTTTAGATTTTTCTGTCTTTTTTGGCAGATTATTATTCAAAATGATCTTTATCGGCCTCATTATATATACAAAGGTAGCAAAAATATAGACTAAAACAGCATTTTAATGAGTTTTTTCTTTTCCCAAGAAATGTCCATCTACCTTATCGCGATGTTTCAGCACCTTTGCATCGATGAAGAAAACAATTTCTTCGGCGATATTGGTTATATGGTCTCCGGCACGTTCCAGCTTACGGATAACGGTGCCGAGTTCCAGGCAAGTCAGGAAATTATCGGGGTGTGTTTCCAGATATTTTGTAAGGACGGCAGGAGCAGCCGCATTGATTTCGTCCAGCAAATTATCTTTACTGAATACATTGAGGGCTAACTCCAGATTTTCTTCATTCAACGCGTTCTTGGTCATTTCGAGCATACCGAGCACTTGTCTCAGCATCTCTTCTATACGCAGGCTGTGGAGCAGTTCACTATCCAGCACGGTTTCCTCGCTTCTCACCACAAAACGGGCTATGCCTTCGGCAAAATCTCCCAAACGCTCCAAATCACTGTTTATCTTGAACATGGCCAGCACAAAACGCAGGTCAATGGCTACCGGATTGTATAGAGCGATAGTGTCCTCTACATCACTGTCTATTTTCAACTCGAACGCATTCACCCTTTTCTCACGGACAATGACTTGCTGTGCCTGGTCACGGTTAAAGGTCAGCACAGCCTCTCCTGCCCTGTCCAGCTGATTGTAAACCAATGTCCACATCTCGTTCACTTCCTTCTTCAGTGATACAAGTTCTGATTCTATAAATTTCACCATATTCTTAATTCTTGTTTTGTTTATCATTATTTCTTTCACCGCAGATTGCGCAGATTCACACTGATTTTAATTTTCCGGACAGAAGAATAAAAAGACAAATCCGTACCATTAGATCTGAAAAGCAAGCAAGCCCGCATCGGGTTGTGGCACATCAGTTCCAGTTTTATCTTATCTCCCATCTGTGCAACGCTGTGATGAATGCTTTACCCGAAACGCCCTGTAATATAATTCTGGGTCGCTTCCTTGCCCGGATTCGTAAATATTTTCTTCGTATCATCATATTCCACCATATTGCCCATATAGAAGAAGGCTGTCTTGTCACTGACACGCGCGGCCTGCTGCATGTTGTGGGTGACAATAACGATGGTATATTCTTTCTTCAGCTCATGAATCAACTCTTCTACCTTGGCTGTAGAGATAGGGTCCAATGCCGAAGCCGGTTCATCCATAAGCAGAACCGAAGGAGATACGGCCATGGCACGGGCTATGCACAACCGCTGCTGCTGACCACCGGACAGGGCAAACGCAGACTCTTTCAACTTATTCTTCACCTCATCCCACAATGCGGCTCCTTTCAAGGTTTCCTCCACCCTGTGGCGGATAAACTCATTATCTTTCACCCCATTTACCCGAAGCCCGTAAGCCACATTCTCGAAAATACTTTTCGGGAACGGGTTGGGACGCTGAAAGACCATCCCTACGCTCTTGCGCAACTCATCCACCTGCACGGACTTGTCGTATATATTTCTCCCGTCAATCAAAATCTCCCCCTCCAGACGAGAGCCGGGAATGAGGTCGTTCATGCGGTTGAACAGACGGAGGAAGGTGGACTTGCCACAACCGGACGGGCCTATGAAAGCCACCACCGATTTCTCTTCAATCGTCATGCTTATATCTTTCAGTGCCTGAAAATCACCATAGAAAAAATTTACATGTTTTGCATCTATCTTATTCATATTCTTAATGTTTTAATAATTTGCTGATTTGTCTATGTGCTAATGTACCAATGTCCGTGCGGTACACAGCGCAACCCATCGGCACACCGACAAATTATTAATTCGTTTTTACTTTGTTGGAAAAATACCGGCGGAGTGCATTTGCCAACAGGTTTATAATTAAAATAATAAGGATCAGTACCAACGCCGTACCGTATGCCAAAGGAAGCTGTGACTCCATATCCGTTCCGCTGGTAGAAATCACATAAAGGTGATAAGGCAATGCCATGCATTGGTCCAGAATGCTATGCGGCAGTTGCGGCAGGAAGTAAGCGGCACACGTAAACAAGATGGGCGCCGTTTCACCCGATACACGTCCCAAAGCCAGAATCAGTCCGGTAATGATGTTGGGCATCCCCATAGGCAGAATCACATGCCAGATGGTTTGCAGCTTGGTCGCGCCCAAAGCCAGACTCCCTTCACGGAAGCTGTCGGGAATCGCCTTCAAGGCTTCTTCGGTGGTGCGTATCACCAAAGGTACACAAAGCAATCCCAACGTCAAAGAACCGGCCAGGATGCTGTCGCCGAACCCCATGTATTTCACAAACAGTGCCATACCAAACAAACCGAACACAATGGACGGAATACCGCTCAGGTTATTGGTCATCATCCGGATAAAGCGGACCAGCTTGCCTTTCGGCGCATACTCGTTCATATAAATGCCACTCATCACTCCCACCGGAAAAGCGAACAGCGCACTGCCCGCCATCAGATAAAAAGTACCTACAATGGCCGGCCATATACCGCCACCCGTCATGCCGTCACTGGGCGCCGTGGTCAGAAACTCCCAGCTGATTACTCCTATACCTTTATATATAATAAAACCGAGAATGGCGAACAGAATGAGGACAATGCTATAACTCAACAGTTTGAAAATGCCGAATGCCAGCCATTGCGAACGTCTTTTACGCACCCCTTGCCCGACAGGGAAAACATCTTGCTTCATATCTTAAATACTTAATTAATCATTTGTCAATCTATCCATATACCCATTGGCTACGCTGTGTGCCGCATGATCATTAGCACACCGGCAAATCAGTACATTATTTATTTGTTCTTGATGAAATATATTCTACACTAAAGTTGATAAGCATCGTGATGAAAAACAACACTACTCCCAACAGGAACAGGGCTTCATAGTGCGCGCCGCCGGCAGGAGCCTCTCCCAGTTCCGCTGCAATAGTCGCCGGAATGGTACGGAGCGGCTCCAGAATAGTGGTGGGTATCACGGCCGCATTTCCTGTAACCATCAGCACCGCCATCGTCTCGCCTATGGCACGTCCGATGCCCAGGACAACGCCCGAAGTGATTCCGGAAATGGAAAACGGAATCACCACCTTATATATAGTCTGCCAACGGGTAGCACCCAATGCCAGACTGGCTTCGCGCATGGCACGGGGGCAATTCCGCATCGCATCCTCGCTTACGGTAATGATAGTGGGGAGTGCCATGATAGCCAAAACAATACTTCCGGCCAATCCGGTCTCGCCCACAGGCAGATTAAAGACTTTCTGAATAAGCGGTACGATGACTATCAACCCAAAGAAACCGTAGACCACGGACGGAATACCACTGAGCAATTCAATAACCGGCTTCAGAAAACTACGGGTCCGATGGTCGGCCACCTCGGACATATACACCGCCACCGACAAGCCGAAAGGCAAAGCGGACAGGATGGCAAAGAAACTCACCCAAAGCGTACCCGTAATCAAAGGAAGAAATCCGAACTGAGGGGCGGGAGTAGCCGTAGGGAACCATTCCTTTCCGGCAAAAACCTCGTCAAAAGAAATAGACTCGTCTTTCAGCAGGTGGCCCGGAAAATCCTTCTCTATAAACTTGGAGGGAACAAAGGCGATGATGCCTGGATTACCGGCAACGATCTCGCCGATGCACCGGGGGGCTTTCTCGTATTCGGCTCCCAGCTCTTCCTCCGAGAAATAGGAGGTGATATCCTCCAACCGGAAAACTTTAACCTCCGCATCCGGTCCTCCCAGCTCTTTCCAGTTGGTAATCTCTTCGTCAAAAACGTCTTTTATTTGTGCCGCACTCAGTTCCTGCACCGGATTGGCTTTATTCACCGCCAGCACATATCCCTCTTCTATGACTTTTTTATTAAAAAGTCCCAAAGCTTCCGCAAACAAGAATACGACAATCAGCAAAATAGTAATGCTCGTTACAAAACCGCTGCAAGTCAATATTCCTTCTACAATCTTTTCCCAAACTCGTTTCATACAGTTTTAGTCTTCTATTTTAATAACCGATGCAAAAAAAGCCTCTTTATATTAAGGTGATATGAAAGAAACTTGAAGTATTTGCTACAATTATATTACAAACTTATTACAAGCAAAGACAATCCTGATCTTATTGCCATTTTCCCGCAAGGGCGGATTCAATCCACCCTTGCCGGCGAATATTGCCCGTAACAGAATCGTAACACACCAGTAAAACAAATGACACAAGAAAACGTTTCTTTTGCACACGAATTAATATAAGAACTTATGAATCAATTAAAAGCTCTATTTCTTTTTATTCTATTGGCTTGTAGTCTGAATATTACCGCACAACGCATAAAAGGCAGTGACACGGTGTTGCCTGTGTCACAGGAAACAGCCGAGATTTTCATGAAAGATGATCCCGACCGGCGGGTAACCGTCACCGGCGGAGGAACCGGAGTGGGGATTTCCGCCCTGATGGACAACACAACAGATATCGCTATGGCTTCCCGTCCCATCAAATTCAGCGAAAAGATGAAACTGAAAGCCGCCAAACAGGAAGTGGAGGAGGTAATCATAGCGTATGATGCCCTGGCCGTCATTGTAAACCCGTCCAACCCTGTCAGCCAACTGACACGCCAGCAACTGGAAGCCATATTCCGCGGCAAGATAACCAATTGGAAGCAACTGGGAGGACCCGATATGAAAATTATTGTCTATTCCCGCGAGACCTCTTCGGGAACTTACGAATTTTTCAAAGAAAGCGCCCTGAAGAACAAGAACTACATGAGCAGCAGCTTGTCCATGCCCGCCACCGGAGCCGTGATCCAGTCTGTAAGCCAGACCAAAGGCGCTATCGGCTATGTGGGACTGGCCTACTTGTCTCCCCGGGTGAAAGCCATCGCCGTTTCCTACGACGACGGCAAGCACTATGTACTGCCCAGCCTTGAAAACGGAAAGAAGAAACTTTACCCCGTAGTACGCCCTCTTTACTACTATTACAACGTAGCCAATAAGGAAAAAGTAACCCCGTTCATCGACTATATCCTGTCGCCCCAGGGGCAAAATATTATAAAAAACGGTGGATATATTCCTGTGAAATAAAGGATATCCCAAAAAGAATGCGTACTTTTGCAGCAAAAGTGTAAAATTGATATCACAATGACTGAAATGAACGCTACAGAAGCTACAGAGAAGAAAAGTCTGAACTTCATTGAACAGGCAGTTGAGAACGACCTGAGAGAAGGTAAAAACGGAGGGAAAGTACAAACCCGCTTTCCGCCCGAGCCGAACGGCTACCTGCACATCGGTCATGCCAAAGCCATCTGTCTGGATTTCGGGATAGCTGCACGCTATGGTGGCGTATGTAACCTGCGTTTTGACGACACCAACCCGACCAAAGAAGATATGGAATACGTGGAAGCCATCAAGGAGGACATCCAATGGCTCGGATTCCAGTGGGGAAACGAATATTATGCATCCGACTACTTCCAGCAATTATGGGATTTCGCCGTCAATCTGATAAAGGAAGGAAAGGCTTATATAGACGAACAGAACTCCGAACAAATCGCGGCACAAAAAGGCACTCCCACCCAACCCGGAACCGAGAGCCCTTACCGCAACCGTCCCATCGAGGAAAGCCTGGAACTGTTCAACAAAATGAACAGCGGTGAAATAGAAGAAGGCAAAATGGTGCTCCGTGCCAAAATAGACATGGCAAGCCCCAACATGCACTTCCGCGACCCTATTATTTATCGTGTGGTAAAGACTCCGCACCACCGTACAGGCGAAACCTGGAAAGCATACCCCATGTATGACTTCGCACACGGACAGAGCGACTATTTTGAAGGAGTGACCCATTCGCTGTGTACCCTGGAGTTCGTACCCCACCGTCCGTTGTACGACCTGTTCGTGGACTGGGTAAAAGAGGGTAAAGATCTGGACGACAACCGTCCTCATCAGTATGAGTTCAACAAACTGAACCTGAACTACACCTTGATGAGCAAGCGTAACCTGCTGATTCTGGTAAAAGAACATCTGGTAAACGGTTGGGACGACCCCCGTATGCCGACTCTCTGCGGTTTCCGCCGTCGCGGCTACTCGCCTGAGTCCATCCGCAAATTTGTAGACAAGATAGGTTATACCACTTATGATGCCCTGAATGACTTCGCCCTGCTGGAAAGCGCTGTCCGCGAAGACTTGAACAGCCGTGCCACCCGTGTATCGGCAGTCATCAATCCGGTGAAACTGATCATTACCAACTATCCCGAAGGACAGGTGGAGGAAATGGAAGCTGTCAACAACCCGGAAGATCCGTCGGCAGGCACACACACCATCGAATTCAGCCGCGAACTGTGGATAGAACGCGACGACTTCATGGAAGACGCCCCGAAGAAATATTTCCGTATGACTCCGGGACAGGAAGTGCGTCTGAAAAGCGGATACATCGTGAAATGCACAGGCTGCAAGAAAGACGACAACGGCAACGTGGTGGAGGTATACTGCGAATACGATCCCGACAGCAAAACAGGTATGCCGGGCAGCAACCGCAAAATCAAAGGTACCATCCACTGGGTAAGCTGCGCACACTGTCTGCCTGCCGAAGTACGCCTGTACGACCGCCTGTGGAAAGTGGAGAACCCGCGTGATGAGATGGCCGCCATCCGCGAAGCAAAGAACTGCGACGCACTGGAAGCCATGAAAGAAATGATCAACCCCGATTCGTTGAATGTATTAACCAACTGCTATGTAGAGAAATATCTGGCCGATGCCAAACCGCTGGATTACTTGCAGTTCCAGCGCATCGGTTATTTCAATGTAGACAAAGACTCTACACCGGAACATCTGGTGTTCAACCGCACCGTATCTTTAAAAGATACCTGGAGCAAAATCAATAAATAAAAACAAGCTTATGAACTACGACATGTCTTCTTACTTTGAAGACCCGGAATTTAAAGAAGCATTGGCAAAATACGAGGGTATGGTGGAGAACCATACCCCCGCTTATTTTGAAGCTGATGAATTGATCGATATCGCCGAATACTACACTTTAAAAGGAAGACATAAAGATGCAGACAAGGCCATAGACCTCACTCTCCAATTACATCCCGAAAACACAGACGCCCTGGTTTTCCGGATACGCTCCCTGATGCTGCAAAACAAAAAGGAAGAAGCCAAAGTGGTAGCGCAACTCATCGCCAACAGCACCGACCGTGAATGCAGGTTCCTGCAAGCTGACATGCTGATGGAGGAGGACCGCATAGAAGAGGCCGAGGAGATATTCAAACAACTGGTCATGGACGAGGAGTACGAAGTGGATACGCTGCTGGATATCATCCAGGACTATACCAACGCCAATCAGGAAGAATATGCCGGACAATGGGTAGACTGCCTGTTTGCTCATTCCGACATGCAAACCCTGCCCAAAACCAACCAACGCCTCCGCGATGTGCTGTGCGATTATTACAGCACGTTCAACAAGCCCGACTTGGCCATCCCTTACCTGAACATGACCCTGAACGAGTTCCCCTATTCCGTTCAGCATTGGAATGAACTGGGTAAATGCTATCTGCAACAAGAGCAATACGAAAACGCGCACGAGGCTTTCGATTTCGCATTAGCCATTGATGAAAACAACACAGAGACATTGACCTTGAAAGCATTCCTTTACAGCCAGACAGCAAATATCAAGGAATCTATCAACTATTATCTCCGTCTGGAAAAGGCGACAGAGAAGAAGCCTCCCGTTTATATGGCATTGGCCGGTCTCCACTTCGAGATGAAGGATTACGAAACCGCCATGAAGTATACACAAAAGCTGTTAAAACAGAAACAGGAGATTACTGCATTCGAGCTAACCGATATATATAGCATCGCAGCCCTCTGTCATGTAGCCCTGGGGCATCCTGAAGAGGGATATATGTATCTGGACCAAGTGCTGAAGCAGAACGGGAACGATGCGGAAACACGTATCTATGCCGGACAGTTTTTCACGATAATGGCAGGCAGCAAGGACATCAGCGAGGAGGAAAGAAAGAACAATATCGACAAGGCGGAGGAACAATTCAACCTCGCCCTGGAATTCACCCCGAAAGAGGAACGGATGGATATTTTGTTCAAAATCGGCTCCAAATACTTCGATGAACATCTCTTTGAATATGCCAACCGGTATTTTGAGCAAATAAACAAAGAATTTCCCCAAAACGCCCATAGCACTTATTTCTTTCTAATTTATGGCTATCTTTATTTACAGAAACCAGGTCCGTTCATACACTATCTGGCTAAAATCAATAAAGAACTTCCTGATACGTATGCAGCTCTGGGAGTTGATGAAAACGCACAGTTGCCCGACAAGTTATTCAACGAAGCGATACGCGTAATCAAGGACGATATCAGTAAAGGCAAGCTAAACTTAAACAAATATTTATAATAATTTTATGGAATCAGTTGCATTTATCCAGTGGTGTCTGGACCACTTGAATTATTGGACAATAACGTTATTAATGGCCATCGAAAGCTCTTTTATCCCTTTCCCCTCGGAAGTGGTAGTGCCGCCCGCCGCCTATAAGGCTGCCGGAGGAAACAGTGACCTGAATGTATTTCTGGTAGTTATATTTGCGACCATCGGAGCCAATATAGGAGCCATCATCAATTATTATATAGCCTATTTCGTAGGCCGTCCGCTGGTTTATAAATTTGCGAACAGCCGCTTCGGGCACATGTGCCTGATTGATGAAGCCAAGGTTCAGAACGCGGAACACTACTTTGACAAGCATGGGGCACTCTCCACCTTTATCGGACGTCTTATTCCTGCCGTCCGCCAGCTTATCTCCATTCCTGCCGGTCTGGCCAAGATGAAATTATCCACTTTCCTGCTGTACACAACGCTGGGAGCAGGTATCTGGAATGCCATCCTGGCAGCCATCGGTTACTATCTGCAATCAGTGGTTCCCGAAGAGCAGTTATTGAGTACCGTCACCGAATACAGCCACGAGTTAGGATATTGCTTTATAGCTATCGGCGTTTTAATAGTAGGTTTCCTGATTTATAAAGGAAGAAAATAAAAAAGAATGAACTTTTTTCCATTTAAATTTGTTATCATTACAGTATCGAACTAAAATATAATAAAATTATGGCAAAAACAGCATTTAAAGGAACACCGGTAACACTAGCCGGAGAATTTGTGAAAGCAGGAACCTCAGCTCCGGAATTTACATTGGTAAAAGGAGATTTGAGCAATTATACATTAAAAGACGGGAAGGGCAAATATCTGATTCTGAACATTTTCCCCAGTATGGATACCGGCGTGTGCGCTACTTCCGTACGCAAGTTCAACCAGCTGGCTGCAAACCAGCCCAATACGGTGGTGTTGGCAATCTCTAAAGACCTGCCATTCGCCCAGGGACGCTTCTGCACTACTGAAGGCATCACCAACGTTATTCCTTTGTCTGATTATCGCTATACTTCCGATTTCGCTGAAAAGTATGGTGTATTGATGACTGATGGTCCTTTGGCTGGATTATTGGCACGCTCGGTTGTAGTGATTGACCCGGAAGGAAAAGTGGTTTATACCGAACTTGTTCCCGAAATAACCCAGGAACCGAATTATGAGGCCGCACTGAAAGCGGTAAAATAAAAAGTGCTTCCCGAAAGAATAAAGAAAACGGCAGAAGATTTTTACAATCTATCCACATAGTTTTTAGGGCAGTTTCCGGCATAGCTTCTTGAAAGTTATGCCGGAAATTTTTATATGTCATGCTTGAAAGATCTATAATCTTGCATGTGAAAGATTTATAATCTTATGCCCGCAAGATCTATAATCTTACATCTTCATCCTTTAGACAAGTACCATTGGTACATTCTGTGTACCCCTTCTTCTATATCAATCTTATGCTGCCAGCCCAGCCGGTGCAATTTGCTTACATCCGTCAGCTTACGCATAGTGCCGTCCGGTTTCGTAGCGTCAAAAGTCAGTTTGCCCTGATAACCCACCTCCTTGACAATCTTGTCCGCCAGTTGGGCAATGGTGATTTCTTTCCCCGTACCGATATTGATATGACAGTTGCGGATATCCTTGGAGCCGGCAGCATAGGTATCCTTAAAATCCACATGCTCCATGATATAGACACTGGCATCAGCCATCTCCTCACTCCATAAGAACTCACGCAACGGCTTGCCTGTTCCCCACAAAGTTACTTCCTGCCCGGTTATGCCATACTTTTTCAGAATGGAGAGAATCTCCTCATCCGTATGCGAACCGTCTATCCCCTCTACGGGACGAAGATTCATATCTTTACGCACCGCGTCCCAGTCCCCTTCATTCAGGCATTTTCCCAAATGAATCTTACGAATCATGGCAGGCAGCACATGGCTGTTCTCCAAATGGAAATTATCATTGGGACCGTAAAGGTTCGTAGGCATCACGGCTATGTAATTGGTTCCATATTGCAAGTTAAAGCTTTCGCACATCTTCAACCCGGCAATCTTCGCAATAGCATACGGTTCGTTGGTATATTCCAAGGGAGAAGTCAGTAACACATCTTCCTTCATGGGTTGTACGGCATCACGAGGATAAATGCAAGTGCTTCCCAAAAACAAGAGTTTCTTTACATCATGGCGGAAACTCTCCCCTATCACATTCTGCTGAATCTGCAAGTTCTGATAAATAAAATCGGCACGGTAAAGACTGTTCGCCATGATGCCTCCCACATGTGCCGCTGCCAGAATGACATACCGAGGCTGCTCTTCATCAAAAAACTTCTTCACAGCCTGCCCGTCCAGCAAATCCAGTTCTTTGTGAGAACGGCCTACCAGATTGGTATATCCCTTTTGCTGCAAATTATTCCATATAGCAGACCCCACCAGTCCGTGGTGGCCTGCTACATATATCTTGGCTGTTTTTTCCATTATTCTGCTATTTGAGCCTTTAAATACAGTTTCTTCACGAACTTCATATCATGCTTCACCATGATTTTCACCAGTTCGGGGAAAGAAGTCTTACGGGGATTCCAGCCCAGCAACGTTTTGGCTTTAGTGGGATCACCCAACAACTGCTCCACTTCGGCGGGACGGAAATACTTAGGATCGACGGCAACCAGTTCCTTGCCCGTCGCCACATCGATACCTCTTTCATCCACCCCTTTGCCTTCCCAGCGCAATTCAATGCCCACTTCCTTGAAAGCCAAGGTACAGAACTCGCGCACCGTATGGTATTCGCCGGTCGCAATGACAAAATCTTCGGGAGTATCATGCTGAAGAATCATCCACATACACTCCACATAATCCTTGGCATAGCCCCAGTCGCGCAAAGAATCCAGATTTCCCAGATACAGTTTGTCCTGATATCCCTGGGCTATACGTGCGGCAGCCAAAGTAATCTTGCGTGTTACGAAATTTTCACCACGGCGTTCACTCTCATGGTTGAACAGGATGCCGTTCACGGCAAACATACCGTAACTTTCACGATAGTTCTTGGTAATCCAGAAACCATACTGCTTGGCCACCCCATACGGAGAACGGGGATAGAAGGGAGTCGTTTCCTTCTGAGGCACTTCCTGTACCAGTCCGAACAATTCGGAAGTCGATGCCTGATAAATCTTGGTCTTCTTTTCCAGGCCCAGAATACGGACCGCTTCCAACATACGCAGCGTGCCTACCGCATCCGCTTCCGCTGTGTACTCGGGTACATCGAAACTTACTTTCACATGGCTCTGAGCAGCCAGATTATAGATTTCATCGGGCTGTACAGCCTGAATGATACGTATCAGCGAACTACTGTCGGTCATATCCCCCCAATGCAGATTCACCAGACGGGTCTTTTGCATATCACGAACCCACTCGTCCAGATAAAGATGTTCGATACGACCGGTATTGAATGAAGAAGAACGGCGCAGAATACCGTGAACCTCATATCCCTTTTCAATCAAAAACTCTGCCAGGAATGAACCGTCCTGACCTGTAATACCTGAAATTAAAGCTACTTTTTTCATTTCGTTTATTGTAAATGGCCTTATGCAAGCCCTCTTGGTTATTTCATATCACATAGCTATCTACTGCTATCTGCCTTTCGGCATGGCAAAGGGCGGAATGACCAAACAGAACGGCAGATGACAGACAGCATACACTCCATGTATGCAGAAATAAAATATATACAAGAAAGAATATTTACTCCGCCGAAAATTCTTTGATGCGCTGTTCCTCGCTCAACCGGCAGATCAGCAATGTGTTATTCTTCTCAGCAACGATATATCCGTCCAGTCCCTGTACCACCACCCTCTTTTCCTGTGTAGTGTGAATCACACAGTTACGGGTTTCATACAACTTTATATTCTCACCTATCTGCGTATTATTATGGGCATCTTTCGGCAAATTCTCGTGCAATGATCCCCAAGTACCCAGATCACTCCACCCAAAGCTGGCAGGAAGGACAAAAATCTCATCCGCCTTCTCCATAATGGCATAATCCACCGAAATGTTCTCGCACAAAGGAAAATTCCGGTCAATCATTTCCTGCTCCTTGTCCGTATAATAATAAGGAAGCAAACGCTCGAACACCTTCGAAATGGCAGGCTGATATACGCGCAGGGCGTTCACCACCGTATTTACATTCCACACAAAAATACCGGCATTCCAGAAGAAATTATTTTTTTGAATATAGCGCCTGGCTGTTTCCAGATCGGGTTTCTCTTTAAAAGAATACACCCGGAATACCTCCTTATTGGCGGTAGAAGGTACACTGAGATCAGCTTCAATGTAACCGTAGCCCGTTTCAGGACGAGTAGGTTTCATGCCCAGGGTAAGGATAGCGTCCGAATCGGCCGTAAAATTCATCGCCGAATTAATCACCCGCTGAAACTCCGCGATATTCATCACAATGTGGTCGCTGGGGGTCACCACCATATTGGCCTTAGGATTACGTGCCTTTATTTTCCAACTGACGTATGCTATACAAGGAGCCGTATTGCGACGGCAAGGCTCACGCAGGATATGATCATCAGCAATATCGGGCAACTGCTCCTTTACAGTATCCGCATACTTCTCTGATGTCACCACCCAAATATTTTCCGGAGGACAGATCCCCTGAAAACGGTCAGCCGTAAGTTGGATCAATGTACGGCCGCAACCCAGTACATCAATAAATTGCTTAGGATAATCAGGAGTACTCATCGGCCAGAAACGGCTTCCAACACCTCCGGCCATTATAACGAGGTGATTATTCTTGATGTTCATATCATTCATTTTTTACGTTGTATGACCGCAAAGATAAGTATTATTTTTTAAAAAAAGTATTGCGTTTTAATTTATATGTCCTATATTTGCATACGACTAACATTTTTTTTGTCATGAAACAACCGACAACTGAAAACTCTGATATAATTAAACTAGTAGCGATATTAGGTGATTTTGCCTTGTTGAACCTTTCTATGATACTTGTGTTTTTTATTCTGAAAGGAATAGATTCACAGGCCATAGCCCATATTTCATTGAAAACCTACCTGCTGACTTCCAACCTGTGCTATATTCCCTGCATATCCATCTTTGGGGTCATACTGCACAACCGCATAGTGCGTCCGGAACAGATTGTAGGCCGCCTGTTAGGAACAATCAGCTTGCATGTAGTCATCTTCCTCACGGTGCTGGCCATTATTAAGGTAGATAACTTCTCACGCATCTATCTGCTTGCTTTCTATCTGTCTTTCATACCTTTAGCTATAGGATGGCGACTGACATTGCGGTTCTTTGTGAAAATGTTCCGCCGCAGTGGCAGGAACCTGCACACCACTGTACTGATAGGCGACGGGGACAATATGGTGGAGCTGTACCATACGTTGAACGATTTGACTTACGGATACAGGGTTTTAGGCATTTTCTATGATGAGAAGGACTCTAATTACCCCGAAGGAATTCCCTTTAAAGGTCCTGTAAACCAATTATTTGAATGGTTATCCCATAACACCGTACACGAACTGTACTGTGGTCTGCCATCCAGCAGAAAGGATGATATTCTGGCCATCATGAACTATTGCGAGAACAATCTGATCCGCTTCTATAGCGTACCTCATGTACGTAATTACATAAAGCGTCAGCTGCAACTGGAATTATTGGGTGAAGTTCCTGTATTGTCCATCCGTACCGAGCCGTTGCAGAACCCGGTAAACAGACTGGCAAAACGGTTATTTGATTTGACATTTTCCTCTCTGTTTTTACTTACATTTTTTCCATTTATGTACCTGATTGTAGGTCTTATTATTAAAATTACCTCACCTGGTCCCATATTCTTCAAACAGGAGAGAAACGGGGAAAACGGGAAAATCTTTAAATGCTATAAGTTCCGTTCCATGAAAGTGAACGCATTGTCCGATTCATTGCAGGCTACCAAGAATGATCCCCGCAAGACCAAGTTCGGCAACTTCCTGCGCAAAAGCAATCTGGACGAACTGCCGCAATTCATTAATGTATTCAAAGGAGAGATGTCCATTGTAGGTCCCAGACCCCATATGCTGAAACATACAGAGGAATATTCCCAACTGATTAACAAATACATGATGCGCCACCTTGTCAAACCCGGAATTACCGGATGGGCGCAAGTCACCGGCTACCGGGGAGAAACCAAAGAACTTTCCCAAATGGAAGGCAGGGTGAGAAGAGACTTGTGGTATATTGAGAACTGGACTTTCCTGCTCGACATCCGCATCATGATAAAAACAGTAACCAACATGTTCCGGGGCGAGAAAAACGCCTATTAATCCAAATCGTAGGGACATATAAAAAATAAAAAGATACCTTAGATTTGCATCCGAGGATTACAGATAAAATAGAAAGGATAAATTTGTGA
>ERZ780026.390-NODE-390-length-20259-cov-3.36176_pt1 | contig 20259 bp, 21 predicted proteins | sample MGYA00511861_ERZ780026 | MGnify/ENA primary metagenome ERZ780026 (study PRJEB29588, sample SAMEA1972002) | human gut metagenome | biome: human gut; feature: human-associated habitat; material: faeces | place: Denmark | collected 2008/2010 ...
TCTTCCAGTTTTTAACGAAAGTATCGAATTCGCTGATATCTGCTTTTCCCATAATGATCTTTGCGAAAGTCTCTTCCTCCATCTTCTTCAGATTTGCCCATTTCGCTTCCATTGTTTCCGTCTGTCCGTTGTAAGCGTTGTAAACCGGAACATATTCCTCATTTACAAGTGGCGCGTCACCTACCATGATTGCAACCAGACGAGGCAGATTTGTTTTTGCCAGATCACTATCCAGATTCCAATATTTAAGACTGAAATCATCGTAAGGCTTTTTCTTAAGTTTCGTAACTGCTTCCATATCGTTCTTCAGCAGTTTATGTGTCGAAAAATCTACATCATCCATACTGATATCTCCTGCAAGATATTTCGTCAGCGCTTCATAAGATTTCTCTATCTCATCAGCATTGTCATACGTATTATACAAAGGATAGAAATCTCCGGTTCCCATCTCCGTAGATGTTACGCCCTCTTCTACCCATTTCTGCTCATTTGCAACCAGGTAGTTAATGATCTTAAACGCAGCTTCCGGATTTTTGCAGTCCTTGCTCGCTACGACATACTGTGTCGTTGGCTCAGCCATATGCGTATAATATTTTCCATCCTCAGAAAGAGGTGTGAAATATGCCCGCCAGTCTGCTGAACCTGACAGAGTTGTATCCGCAAATGTATATGCACACCACCACGGTCCGAAAAAGATTCCTACTTTTCCAGCAAGAAGTGGCTCCTTGCTATCACTTCTGACAAGTGTCTCCGGATCAATAACACCATCCGCATAAAGTTTGGAGATATTTTCCAGTGCAGTCTTCGTCTCCGGCTGAATCGAACCATACTCTACCGATCCGTCCTCACTCTTCAGCCAGTACTGCGGATATGACTGAAAACAGCTGAACAATGGGTCAAGTCCAAACTGGTTGCCGCCTACTGCATTCATGTGGTCCGAATTTCCTGGTCCAAGAATACCGATAGTGTCATTCTCTCCATTTCCATCTGGATCCCTTGTCACAAATGCTTTAGCCACTTCTGCCAGTTCATCCCATGTGCGTGGTACATCCAGCCCAAGAGCATCCAGCCAGTCCTGACGAATCCACATTTCGTTTACACCGCCTGCTGTCAGGTTCGGGGCAGGAATCGCCATCAGTTCTCCATCTTCATTGGTGATACATTTCTGCAGTTCTTCACCGCCGGATTTCACATAACTTTTCAGTGCATCTGAAGCATAATCATCAAAATACTTATCCAGTGGCTGTATCATATCGTATTTCAACAGAGCCCTGTACTGGGTTGCATTTACATTCATGATTTCCGGAATGGTATTACTTCCGATACAGAGACTCATTTTTTCATCATAGTCTGATGTAGATGCAGTCCAGTCATATACTACCTGGATGTTCAGGTTCTCTTTCAGAAGCCTTGTATAGGAGTTGTCTTCAAATGACATTCCTTTCGGAATCTTTGCATTCGGATTCATTTTTCCGCCCAGATGTACCGTAACCGTCTCCGGGTATTTTGCCAAAGGCAGATCTTCTTTCGCTGTTCCTTCTGCTTCCTTGACCGCTTCTTTCTGCCCTTTGTCTGATGCACCACCACAGCCTGAAATCAAGGATACCGTCATAGCTGCCGTACACGCTATAGCAATTATTCTTTTTAGTTTCATAATCCATTTTCTCCTTTTCGTTTTTACTATTCTCTATTTTGGCCAGACTCTTTCTGACCGGATACTATCCTTTTACCGATCCCAACGTGATCCCAGATACAAAATATTTCTGCAAAAACGGGTATATGATCAGCACCGGGATCATGGCGATAAATATCTTCGCTGCGTCCAGCGACTGGTTATTTAGTTTCATTGCCTGTGCGATCTGTTCAACATTCATACTGGAATAATCCAATGTTACTACCATCTGCTGTATGTATGTCTGAAGCGGATAGCTGCTTTGTTTTGTACTTAGAACCATTCCCTGAAAGAACTCGTTCCAGTACTGAACAATCGTAAAAAGCGAGATCGTTGCCACCATCGGTTTTGCCAAAGGAATGTAAATTGAGATCAGATTCCTCCATGGTCCACCACCGTCTATAAAGCATGCCTCTTCCAGTTCAACTGGCAGATTCTTGAAAAAGTTTACTGCCAGAATGACGTTGAAAACCTGAAGCCCCATACCGAGGACAAGTCCCCATATGCTGTCCATGAGACCGTAATTCTTCATTGTGATATACCACGGAACAGTACCTCCATTGAAAAGCATGCAGAATACAAAGATCCACATGAAGATGCCCCTCTTCGGAAACTGTTTTTTTGTTCTTGACAACGGATATGCTGCCAAAAGTATACACACCATGCTGGCTCCTGTACCTAACACAACGCGTTTAATAGACACAAGAAAAGAAGTAAAGAAATTCCCCTCTCCCAAGATCTTCTTATATGACAGGAGATTAAATCCCACCGGCCAACTTTCCCTGCACTGACAGCCTCCCTGCTACTTAAGGAAACGCAAAGGACATACCATACCGGCAGGATGCAGACCAGTGTGATCAAAATAAGGATCACAACATTTACTACGTCGAATACTTTTGATCCTATACTTTTATTTTCTATCATTTACTGCACCTCCTTAGAATAGTTTGTAACCGGTAAACTTATCTGCCAGCTTATATCCTATAACAATTAAGATAACGCTGATCACCGATTTAAACAGTCCAACTGCTGTAGCCAGCGAGTACTGCAGGTTCTCAAGCCCTGCACGGTATACCCATGTGTCTATGATATCACCAGTGGAATAAACAAGCGGATTATACAAATTGTAGATCTGATCAAAACCTGCATTGAGCACATTTCCAAGTGACAGAATTGCCAGAAGGGCTACCGTTGTCCTTATTCCCGGGAGCGTTATGTGCCAGATACGTTTGAATCTTCCTGCTCCGTCTGCCGCTGCTGCTTCATAAAGGCTCTGGTCTACCCCAAGTATTGCTGCCAGATAAACTACCGTATTGTACCCAAATCCTTTCCAGATATCTGTGCCGATCACCAAAGGCTGGAACAATGATGGCTCCCCGAAAAAATTGATCGGATTTCTACCAAATGCCTCCATCAGCTGATTAATTGGACCAGTATATCCAAAGATATTTAAAACAATCTTTGCCAGAATAACCCACGACAGAAAATACGGTAGGTAAACAATTGTCTGGATTGGACGCTTGAGCCGCTTAATACAGAATTCATTAAGCAGAAGTGCAAAAATCAATGGGAAAATAATATTCCCAATAATCTTTCCTACCGCGATTACAACGGTATTACACAGTACCTGTTTGACATCGTTCATTTGAAACATGTACTTAAAATTTTCAAGCCCGACAAACTTAGAATGCAAAATACCCTGGCCCGGATTATAATCTTGAAATGCCATGACAATACCGAACATCGGAACAATGCTAAAGAAAAACAGCCATAACAAACCCAACCAGCAAAACAAAAAAAAAAAAACCCAGCCATAAAAGTGCCGGAATCAGCATAATATAATAATGCTTCACAAATCGTTTGATATACATTCCAGGACCTCCCTTCCTTTTTGTTTAATATACACCATGATACCTCCCTTCCTTTTTTTAATTATTTTATCTTCTTCCCCCATATCCTGCTAGATGATATTGTTTCTAATCTTACCAAATATTTTTTATCACAAAAAAAATGTCCGATGAAAATCAGACATTTTTACTCTCTTTTCTGTATTCCGAAGGCGTACACCCATGCTCCCGTGCAAATACTTTTGCAAAATAATGAAAATTATCATATCCAAGTTCTACGGCAATCCTTGTAATGCTCTTCTTTCCCTCCTCTATCCATTCCGCCGCAGTCTTCATTTTCCTTTGTATCACATATTGGTGAAATGTTTCCCCCGTCATCTCCTTAAACCTTGTACTAAAATAACTCCTGCTCATCCCTATCCGTTCTGCCACGTCTTCAGAGCGAAGATCCTCCCCGATATGTCCATCCACATACTTGATAACCGCTGCAAAAGCACTGATATCATTTTTCTGTGATGAGCTAAGACTCTCTTCATAAATATGTTCCCTCCAGCGGTGCACCCAGTCCAGCATCTCTTCAACCGTATCCAGCGATGGAAATTCCACTTCTTCATCTGACAGGAGCTGAATATTATGAAAACTCTTAACAAAAATCCTCTCCGCACTCCGCAGACTGATTTCTTTTGTTTTCTGACAGAGATCTTCAAATTCTTTCTCACTGAAAATCCATCTGGTGTGCATCCATCTTCTGTTCAGTTCTTCAACTTTTTCCTGATTTTCCTCTTCTGCATGTCCATCTCTGCATGTCTGCATGTACTTTTCACTGACCCGTTCCAGTATCGTTCCACACTCTTCCGGGGAAAAACTGATCTTTGAGATATAGTCTAACGCACCCATACGGATTGCCGTCTGTGCATAACTGAAATTCTCATATACAGAAAGAATTACAAATTTAATTTCCGGAAATTCCTCTCCGCACATCTGCATAAGTTCCAGTCCATCAATTTCCGGCATATCTATATCGGTAAATACAATATCCACCGGATGATTTCGGAGAAATTCAAGGGCTTTTCTCCCATTCTGTACATCTCCCACTACCTCGAATCCATACTTTTCCCAGTCCATAATAGCGACCAGACCTTTTCTGGCAAGTTTGTCGTCATCTACAATCAATACTTTCATCTGTCTGTCCCACCTTATTTTCTTCCAATGTAACCTCTTTGTCTTTCTCTTTTTTTTCTTCCGGTTTCCGAACAGGAAGAAGGATCGTAATTCTGGTTCCGAACCCTTTTTTGCTGTTTACAAACAAACTCGTCTGTCCATCATAAAATGATTCCAGCATAGCCTTGACGTAGCGCAGTCCGATACCTCTGTTCTCATTCTTCCAGTATCCCCAGTCATAATCAAACGGCTGGTTAATCTCATCTATCTCCTCCTGATTCAGTCCCTTTCCGCTGTTAGAGATAGTTACAACAGCAAAATGCCTTGCCACATCTTCAAACACCTGGATGCTGATCTTCTCATCATCCCCAAGACCATAGCGGATCGCGTTCTCCACAAGTGGCTGAAAAAGCATACGGACCGTTGGCTGGTCAAGATAACTGCCATCTTCTATATTCATCTCAATAATAAAATCATACCGCATCTGCTGAAGTGCAATATATTCCTTTACAATCTCCAACTCCATCCGCAACGTTGTCTGGCGGCCTTCTTTGCCCAGATTATAGGAAAGAAGCTTCTTTAGTCTCTGTACAAACTCACTGATCTCTCTTTGGTGACTCATTTGTGCCATCCACTGAATCGAATTCAGTGTATTGAGAAGGAAATGAGGATTAATTTGATAGAGAAGTTTCTCAAACTCCATCTTCTGTATACTTTTTTCCTTTTCTACCATATTGCTGATAAGATTCTCAATCTGTCTCTTCATCTGTTCTACTTCCCTCATCAGGCTGTCAAACTCTGCAATGTCCGACTCTTCATGTGCTGCCTGAAGAGTGCCATCCCCAATCTGCACCATCTGTCTGCGGAATTGACTCAGCGGTCGGCAGATCATACGATAAAGATAGAGGACAGACATGGAAAAGAGCAGAAACGTTACAACTATGATGAGTGTCATCATCATTCTCCACTGGTTAATCTTCTTCTGATATATATTGTCCGGTAGTGCCACTGCATTAATGTATCCCATCTGACTCCGGTATGCCATGATCTTATAGCCCTCTCTCGTCTGGACTTCATACTCCCCCTTTGAGAGTGATGCAGAAAACAGTTTCTGTCCGTGCATAATGACAGGATTTACGCTGTATTGTGCAACCCCTCTCTCATCCATCTGAATATAAGTGTAGGGATATCCTTCCTTATTTATTTCTTCCGGGGGCTTCATATCAGCCTCTATTTCTGTGTAGATTTCCAGTCTTTTCCCATTGCCAAAAACTACTTCCCTCATGACGGAAAAAACTGTTTTCTCACTTCTCCCAAGAAAAGACGCATGGGCTGCCTGCATAACATTTCCCGCACACTTCACAACCTTAGGCAGTGCGTTCTGTCTTCCGTCCAGTGTTCTGACATTCATACCGCTGATAAGTTCCTTTTTCTCTTCCTTGTCATAATAGGTAACGCCTACCAGTTTTGTGTTGACATATCCGAGTCCCGAAAGTTCTTGTCTAAGGGATCTCTGTTCAACAAACCTGTCAAAATTATCCACAGCATCAAGATAACTGTCCGTTACGTTTCCGATCAGACCGCCCGGTCCCATATAGTTCACAATACTGAGCATATCATAATAGGCTTCATCCGTATTCTTCGTAATCTGATCCAGATACATTTTCATGTTATTCTCTATACTGTCATTCTGTATCATTCTCAGTGCCATATAGGATACAATTCCCGCAGCCAGAAGGCTTGTCATCGCACACATCGTCAATATGCCAAGCATTTTTGCCTTTAATGTTTTCTTCTTTTTTTCCCGAGCTATCCCCATATACCTGTTTCTCTCCTCAACTGCATCACTAAAAAAGACTGCGCATCGGCAATATCCCGCCAACGCGCAGTCTGTATTCTCTGTATACAAAACTCCTGACAAACGCCTGTCATCAGATATCCGTGACAGTTGTTGAATTTTATATAGTATATCACACGGTCTGAATAATGTAAAGCAGTTGTCCTGCTTTCCTTTATGATATTCTATTCATAATTTTACAAATACTTACTGTTCATTGATGTTTTCTGTCCATAATACTTTTCATATTTTATGAATATGCATTCTATGAAAAACCGGGACATATGGAGAAAAATTTGTATATTATGTCCTGCTTTTCCTGTCAGCTGGGACATATGCGAAAAAAAGTTCTTATTATGTCCCATACAAATGTCATAACAGGACATTTGTAGCATCTTCTCGTCCATATGTCCCGTTAGACTTTTACAGAAGGACTTTTTTATTATCTTTTTGTCTATATGTCCCATACAGATATCACAGCAGGACATTTCAGGCACCTTTTCATCCATATATCCCATTTGTCTTACACAAAGGGATATTTTTGCCCTTTTTTCTTTATATGTCCTATTTTGTTCTTCTGGCAGACTTTTTGCATAGAGGAGCTATAACTACAAATATTGATAAACTTAACAGGCGGCAGAAATCATCTGCCGCCTGCTATATAACGTATGCTGTTACACTTATAAAATTGCTGTTTCCAAAAAATGCTGAATGTCCTGAAATGAAGAAAAAACAGCAGTCGCCTCTCCAGTATCCTGTTTTATTCCTGAGCCAGTATAACCAATCACATCAATTCCTGCCTGTATTGCCGCATGAATACCGGTTGAGGAATCCTCAATTGCAACAACCTCATCTTTTTCAGCCTGCAATAACTGTATCGCCTTTAAGTACCCATCCGGATAGGGCTTTCTTTTTTCACACATATCCCCACATACAATAACTGAAAAATAATCTGTCATTTTGATCCGGTTTAAAGCCGTAATAATATATTTCGCGCTCGTTGATGTTACCAATCCGGCTTTCAGATTCCGTCCCTTCATCCATTGAAATAATTCCTGTAATCCCGGCATGGGACAGATGGCATCATTTTCATAGGTATTTCCCATCTCTTTTCTTCTTTTCTGGTACATTTCCCATGAAACATTTTCTTTCGACCGGCTCAAATAATGCAATATTTTTTCACGGCTGTTAACTCCAATAAATCCTTTTAAATCTTCGTGATTCATATATATACCAAACGATTTGAGAGTTTTCTGCAGATAATGTGCATTTTGAGGTTCCGTGTTTACAATAACACCATCAAAATCAAAAAGAATATATTGTTTCTTCATATAAATCTATCCTTTAGTTATGCCAGCAGCCGTGATGCTTTTTCCTGAATCCATGCTATTTCTTCTTCCGAAAGATCACAAAAATCACTGTTTTCCATAGAGCAATTGGAATCTTGTACATATACTATTTTTGTATCTTTCTGGGTGATTGAATAAAACCAGCATTCTGCCGGAACATTATATACTTTTCCCTGCTCCATCAATGTCAGATCAATAGAAAAACCATTTTCCTTTTTTTCTGCGGTAATCAGAATCGCTTTACCATGTACAAGAATAAACTGCTCATCGGTCGAATGATGGATCTCCAAGTGTTTAATCCCATTAATATCATTGTCCGGTTTCCAGTTTTTAATACATACAAGCCACTTTGGATTTTTATAGACACATAAAATTCCCTCTTCGTTATTTTCATACATATCTGGTTTCATACTTATACCTCCCTAAATTTCTGTTCTTCCTGTAATTGGTACTCCATATCCAAATGCACCTTCTTTTGCGCACATCTTTGCGGCAAACTCCGATGCCTTTTTCATTGCATTTTGAATTTTTACATACATCTGTTCATCTGAACCATCTAAAATCTTATGTTGTGGGGAATTTTTTAACATATCACTTAGGAATGCCGCAAAATAAGAATCTCCCGCTCCCATAGTATCTATAACATCCTCTGCCAATACTGCTTTTGTATATAAAAATTTATCTTTATATAATACATAAGAGCCTTCTTCTCCGACAGTTCCAAGAACAACAGAAACACCATATTTCTGTGCCTTTTTCATTTCTCTCTCCCGTTCATCTTCTGACAAATGTGCACATGACATAATTGCAACAGTTACATACGGACATACATCCCTCAAATACTCATCTGTCCAGCGCATTGAAAAATCATAGGCAATCGGAACCTTTGTCTGATACAATTTTGAAAGATCCTGTTCAATATAGCTGTTAAGATTTGTGTAAATCAAATCATATTGCTGAATATAATCCATATCTTCTTCGTTGAAATCAAATGCATGATCTTTTGCAATTCCACCTTTATTTGAGCCAAGAAAAACACGGTCTGTTTCTTTCAGTGTTACCAAAGCGAAACCGTTTTCTCCCTGAAAATGCCGGCAATGCGTATCATCAATCTCTAATTTTTTTAATGTCTCCTGCACACATTCAGCTACTTCATCATTACCGTATTTTCCAAGATATGCCGAATTGACACCATTCCATTTTGCATATACGCATGTATTGACACATTGTCCTCCCGGATACATTTTCCCACGAGATAAATATTTATCACATACATTATCTCCAATCGCTATAATTTTTGGTTCTTTCATAGATTTTCTCCTTATGTTTTAAAATACTACTGCTCCTATCAAAATTGCTGACACTACTGAAACTACAGTACATACAAGGCCAGGAAGCATATAGCTGTGATTTAACACATATTTTCCAATTTTTGTTGTTCCCGCGGTATCAAACGCAATTGCTGCAACGCACTGACCGGAAGCAGGAATAAAATAATTTGATGAACATGCAATCCAGCCAGCAACAATAATATTTGCCGGAAGCCCTAATGCAATACCAATCGGAACCATAATCATTGTAGAGGATGACTGACTTGTTGTTATTGCCCCAACAATAAACACTGCTATGATATAAATCCATGGATGTTCATTCGTGAGAACTGACATATTATCTGTAATAAACGATGACTGATCTGCAATAAATGTATTCACCAGCCAGCAAAGACCAAATGCCAGAACAACAGCAAACATTCCTGTTTTAAATACTGGCTGATCCAGTACCTTATTGCTGTCAAGTTTTGTAATTAATACCGTTACGGCTGCTGCAACCAGCATAAAAATCTCAATTACTGTGGTAAGCGGTAATTTGCTTCCATCTGAAAGTGTTGGAACTAATACACTCACTGCGCCAAGCAATACAATACCTACCATGGCAACCAAAAATACTGCAACAGAGATTTTTGCCTCTTTTGTTGTTTTAACTTCTGCAGCATTCTCATTTTTCACAAGAGTCTGAACCTGTCCGGATGCTACACGAGCCTGAAATTCCGGATCCTCTGCCAGTTCTTTTCCTTTCTTCATTACAGCAAGGGCACATGCGACTGTACCAATCAGTGTTGCCGGGATACAGACTACAAGCAGTGTAAAAATATTAACCGTTTTATAGTTCGTTGCTTCAGCCATAAAAGCCAGAATACCTACCGTTGCTGCTGAAATCGGACATGCCGTGATTGCCTGCTGGGAAGCTATAATGGATGCTGAAATCGGGCGTTCCGGTCGAACTCCTGTCTCAATAGAAATTTCATTAATTACCGGAAGCAAACTGTAAATAATGTGACCTGTACCACACATAAATGTAAAAATATATGCTACAACCGGTGCAAGTACCGTAATCATCCTAGGATTCCTGCGAAGAATCTTTTCTGCTATGCGAACCAGGAAATCCAATCCCCCACATGCCTGCATTGTTGCAGCTGCTACAATTACCGCAATCATAATTAAAATAACGGTAACTGGCGGATCTGCCGGTGTAACATGAAAGAAAAATGTCATAATTAACATTCCAACACCACCAGCCATTGCTAAAAATGTACCACCCTTACGTACCCCCAAAAATATAATGGCAAGTACAAGTATTAATTCTACCCAGAACATATTCATGTCCTCCCTCTCTTTTATGTCTTTTTCAGTTACATTTTGGATGTGCGCATATCCGTACAATACAAACTTTAATACAATTCTCGTACATCGCTCTTATTTGTATTGTTTTGTATCTGCCTTAATATTATATTTGTATCATACCTTTGTCAAGAACTTGTGTGTTTTTCGTCAATTATCCTATATTTTAGTTCCGATTTTTGTGCACATTTTCATTCCCGGGCTATTTCAGTATTATATATGTATTGTTTTGTATCCATAATACAATAAGCAGACAAAAACATAGGATACAATGTCTTTGTCTGCTTATAAATTCTTTTGCCCGAATTAAATATGTTCTGAATTAATACTCTACTTTCCACATATATCTACGTGTTGAAAGCGGATGTTCTTTCTTTTCAGCCAGTTCATGGTTATAAATAGGATATACATTATTAAACAGTGAATGGTTAAAGTAATCCACAACAGAAGCATCAATTGTAGATAATCCAAGTTCTTTTGCGTCCAGAACTTCAATCCTCTTTGCATATGTATGAAGGAATTTTAAAGCCCTTTCATCCAGTTCACGGGTAGATCCTTCTGATATCTGAATCATAAACGGACGGTTTGCATCTGTGATTTCAAACGGTCCATGGAAATATTCTCCTGTATGAATACTGCTGGAATCAAGCCACTGCATTTCCATGAAAATGCAAATACTTTCCATATATGCAGCCCCATAGCCAGCTCCGCTTCCCATCGTATAAATAACGGTATCGTCCTTGTATGTTTCAGCAAACTGTTCAGCTCTTACCTGTACATGTTTTCTTGCATTCCGGATAATTCCGGTAATCATACCAAGTCCTTCGTAGAATTTATCATAATTTTCATATCCTGCGGTCTGTTGAAGTGTTTCCACTGCTACGAGCAACGCACACATTGTTTTTTCTCCAGCATAATCAATATCACCTTTGAGATGATCCGGACTTGCATCAAATGAATACTGGATAATATAGTCACCAAACTCCACAATTTCAGATTCTTCCAGCCATGTAAGAATAATTACTGCTGCTCCTTTTTCCTTACCAAGCTTTGCTGCTGCAATCGTTTCCGGTGTATTTCCCTTATGACAGGACAGACAGATGATCGAATTTTCCCCAAAATCTTTTGGTGTACTGTGAACAAATTCGTTGCTGTTGATCAGCGCGGATTTAATATTTGAACACTCTTTCTCCATAAATGTTTTTGCAGGATACAAAGCTCCAAGAGACCCTCCACAACCAACAAAATACAGGCTCTTAACACCTCCTTTGTCTTTTTTGTTCTCCAAAATCTCTGCCACAATGTTTTTAATGTCTTTGCTTGTATAACTCATATTCGTTTCTCCTTTTTTATTTGTCTCGTTTGTTTCTACCCAAAATATAATACAATATAATACATTTGTCAATATAAAACAGCTTTTGAAATAAATATATACAATTCTGAAACTTTGTATTATAATATATTGTATAATACAAATCGAAACACATTACGAGGTTTTTCATGGAATTAAATAATACAATTGCCAAACCACTATACAAACAACTTGAGGATCAGTTAAAAGAAGAGATTGACATCGGAAAACGTAAAGCAGGCAGCCGTCTTCCAACAGAAAATGAGTTAAGTACAACCTACAATGTCAGCCGGGTCACTGTCCGAAAAGCTCTTGCAGGTTTATCAGAATTAGGATATCTGGACCGCAAATCCGGAAAAGGAACTTTTGTTGCCGAAAAAAGAATCCAGCGAAATATCTCAAAAGGTGTTACCGGATTTTCTGAAATGTGCCGTACAATGGGAGCAGTTCCAGGTGCGAAAACCATTAAAATTGCAATAGAAGATCCTACCGAAAAAGACATGGAACTCATGCATATTACACCCGATAAAAAGATTCTCGTATTGGAACGTATTCGTTATGCCGATGAAAAACCGGTATTGTTAGAAATCAACCGGTTTCCTGAATCCTTTTCTTTTTTATTTGGAGAAAATTTAAATGACACTTCCCTTTATGATGTACTGCAAAACCACAATATTATTTTTGATCATTCCGACAAAACTTTAGATATTGTGTTTGCCTCCGCACAGGAATCAAAAATTTTGGGGATTTCAAAAGGTTATCCACTTCTTCGAATCGAGAGTACAATCTATAATACTGATTGCTCACTTGTTCAAAGATGTAAGCAATTATGTATCGGCGATAAATTTAAATTCACAATTTAAAAACTCCGGGCACATATACATTTGCGCCCGGAGTTTTATATTATTCCATGGCATACCGGATAAATTCCGGGAAAATCGCCCGATACCCTTCTTCCTTTATATGCATGCCCTCAATCGTATATTCAGCCTTAAGATTTCCGTTTTCATCCTTCAGCGGGTCATTGATATCCATGTATTTTGCGTGATATTTTTCGGCCAGTTTTTTGACAGCCGCGTTTGCTTCAGCGATCTTTGGGTTGGTGCGCACAAGAAGGCAGGGCGGCTTTCACCTGGCACAGGATCTGATCGTAGTGATCAATCATCTGCGCGATCGGAATGTCAGGGTAACTCAGATCGTTGATCCCGAGTTCATCCGTGATAAATCCACCAACTCCGCGGTTATAGAATATGATATTGAACTTTTCATTTAATTCCACATTTCAAGAAACGCTTTCACTTCCTCCGGCATGCGTCCCTTTCGCCACGCGAGAAGAAGTTCCGTCGTAAGATCCGCATCCAGAATATCACAGGACTTCATCTGATCCGACAACTTGTGCATAGAAGCCGGAAGAATGGCGATTCCAAGCCCTTTTTCCGCCAAAGTCATCGCCGTTCTGGCGTCTTCACACTCACAGTAAATGTCACACAAAAGCCCCTTTTTTTCGAACGCGGACAACAGATAACTGCGGTAGCGGTGGGACAGGATCAGTTTCTGCTCTGACAGTTCCTCGAGCGTGATCCCATCTTTGTTTTTTTCTAAAACTGGGTTCCCTGCAGCCGCCATTGCAAGCAGCTTTTCCTGCATCAAAGTCCTGCTCTCACATCCTTTGAGCACAATCGGTGTCCGGAGTGTCGTGATATCGACCACGCCGTTTTCCAACTGCTCTCGCAGCGTAAATGTCGATCCCTCGTGGATATCAAAGCGAATATCCGGATGCGACGTGGAAAAACGGATCAGGTAATCGGACATCATAGAAACCGTGGACGGCGTAAATCCGATGTGGATTGTTGCCGCCTGGCTTGCCTTTATGACTTCCCGCTTGGTAATATCCGCCATGGTAAGAAGACTGCCCGCCCTGTCATACAGTGTTTTTCCTGCTTCCGTTAATGTAATCTTTTTGGTGCCCCGCAAAAAAAGCTGCACCTGAAGTTCTTCTTCGAGCATCTTTACCTGATAACTCAGCGGCGGCTGTGTCATGTGGAGAACGCGGACCGGGCGCCGCCCCGCTGATCGTACCAGCATCCACAATTGCCCGGAAGTATTCCAGTTGTTTTACATCCATAGCTTCTCCTTATATAATTTTTATTCGTTTAAGACATAAAAGTAATATTTTTCATATATGTTAATTCATGGTATACTAAATGTCAACAGAAAGAAAAGGATTTAAGGAAAAAATGAAACGAATTGATTTTGAACATGGTTCCATCCCCGGCAACATCTTAAACGCAGCGATTCCCATGCTGGTTGCGCAGCTTTTAAGCCTGCTTTACAACATCATAGACCGCATTTATATAGCAAGAATCCCGCATATCGGCACAACCGCTCTCGGCGCGGTCGGCTTATGTTTTCCGATTATTGTGATCATCACGGCTTTCAGCAACCTGTTCGGCAGCGGCGGTGCTCCGCTTTTTTCCATCCGGCGGGGGGAAAATAATTCCCGGAAAGCTTCCGAAATTATGAATACCTCCTATACGATGGTCTGCGGCGGCGCAATTGTTTTAATGGTCATTGGATTTTTGTTTGCGCGCCCGATCCTGCGTCTGTTCGGCGCTTCCGAGTCTGCTCTGGTTTATGCATACCCGTACCTGATGATCTATCTGGTCGGCACACTGCCGTCCATGATCGCTACCGGTATGAATTCGTTTATCAACGCACAGGGATATGCCATGACCGGCATGACATCCGTTGCCATCGGCGCGGTGGCAAACTGCATTCTCGATCCGGTTTTCATCTTCGTCTTTTCGCTTGGAATCCGGGGTGCTGCAATTGCAACCGTGATTTCCCAGACACTCTCCGCTGCATTTGTCCTCTATTTTCTGAAAAAACGATCGGAGCTTAACGTACGGTTTCTGACCAGAAGCGAACTCTCCCGGTGCACGGAAACTGCCAAAAACATCGTAAGCCTCGGAACCGCAGGATTTATTATGCAGCTTACCAACAGTTTAGTCAGCATCTGCTGCAACAACGTACTCTCCGTGACCGGAGGCGATATCTATATCTCCGTGATGACAATCATCTCCAGCGTCCGGCAGCTTGTCGAGACACCAATTTATGCCATGAATGAGGGAAGTTCCCCGATTTTAAGCTACAATTACGGGGCGCACCGCCCGAAGCGTGTAAAACAGGCAATCGGTACAATGGCAGTTATGATCTTTGTGTATACCGCCGCCATGTGGTCGGTCATTATCGTTGCACCGCATTTTCTGATCGGGATTTTCAGTTCTGACAGCGAGCTGATCAAAGACGCGGTTCCTGCCTTAAAACTTTATTTTGCCGCATTTATTTTCATGGATCTGCAATACATCGGACAGACCACGTTTAAATCATTAAATAAAAAGAAGCAGGCGATTTTTTTCTCCCTTCTTCGTAAGGTATTTATTGTTGTGCCGCTGACCTACCTGCTCCCATATGCGCTTGGCATGGGAACAAGAGGTGTGTTTATGGCGGAACCGGTCTCAAATGTGATCGGTGGAAGCCTGTGCTTTCTCACGATGCTTGCTACCGTGATTCCGGAATTAAATCATATGGAAAAACAAAAATAAGTTAATCTTCCATACCTGCGCGCAGCGCTGCTTCTTTTGCTTTTACGTCGGAAAGGAAATGCTCTTTTGCAAAGCCCATATCCTGCACCAGCTCCATGGTCCCGAGATATGTGCCTGCAGCATCCCGCACCGCCATATAGGTAACCAGCATGGTTTTTCCGTTTTTCTCCATCCAGATCGGCACTTTGTCGAGCGTTCCTTTCCGGAATTCCCCGATAATGTGCCGCACCTGCTGCTCCACTTTCGGAGGATGGCAGGAAAATACCTCGCGGTCGATCGCCATGCCCGGACGCTTGAAATCCTTTGGTCCTTCATTGAAAAAGCGGTTGATATTGTCCTCATCGACAAATGTGATCTCCATCGGAATCGTGTTGAGCATTGCGGTAAGCTGCGCAACGGTCAGGTGCCCGCCCGGCATGATGATTTCTCCATTCCTTACATCTTTACTGCAATTTTCTGTATGCAGATACTTCTCTGCCGCCTCCCAGGTCGCATTTTCCACACCAAAGCAGACCGGATAATCTTTCGAATCGCGGTAAATTCCAAACCACTCTTCCTCCGTGAAATTCAGGGCACAGTTCGGGAAGAAAATATTGGCTTCCTTGTAGATCATATCCTCCACGCGCTGCAACACAATGCGAAAACGTTCCAGCCAGTGATCTTCCGTCTTTTGAACCGGCAGCTGCTTTGCTGATCTCATCATCGGTTGTCCACATCACATCCGACGGGCCGCTGATCCCGTATTTTACTTTCAGATGCGGATACAGAAGATCCCCTTTCTTTGCATAATGGATCGCAACTTCCCGCAGCTTTCCAAACAGCTCCGGTGAAAGGGTATTGGTTTCCTCTATTTCATTCCGGCATTTCCGGATGACGTTTTCCAACACTTCATTTTCGCGAGTAAACGTCTGCAGCGGATGTCCGGTGATTCCGGTTAAAGCCGCGGTAGCCGCCAGCTTTTTCTCTTTTACCGATGCCGCAACCGCTTTTTCCGCGTTGGCAACTTTCTCCTCACTCGTTGCGCCGCGGAACAGTGCCGCATGGACATCACACAATTTCTGCACGGTCTCAAGCGGTGTGCCACCCTGCAGAAGTTCCTGCTCCGCCTGCATGATCTCTGCCGGATCAACCGCTTTAAATTCTTTTGCGAAATCCGCCCTTACTTTTTCCAATTCTTCCCCGGCGCTCAGCCGCTCCAGATATGTTTTGATCTGTTCTACCCGCTTGTTGTGTTCCATGATTTTATCCTTTCCCATTTATATAGACTCTCTTACAAACAGTTTTTTCATTCTTCCGTTACAATATACACAAAAACAGGAAAAGAATATGTTGTTGCAACCACATTTTATATTTTATTTGTCGTACTGTACAGTTTTCGCAAAAGCAATTGTATCCTGCTTCGTATAATTTTTTGCATTTAATGCAATTGCATATCCATATGCATCGCCCTTCCTTGCCATCATAATATACCAATAGTTGCTTACCGGTTCCGCATTTTCTGTGTTCTCCAATTCACTCCATTCCGCCGCCGTATACAGATCATGTTCCGTCTGTATCAGATAAGCCGAAGATGCTAATCCAGACAGATTTCCCAGCCTTTTCATCTCTGTGTGGTTCCACTGGATGGTAACATCCGAAATCTGATCCCCCTGCCACAAAACACCAAGACTTCCCTCATTGTTTTGTGTAGAAAACCGCATGACATATCCGGCGGCTTTCCATTCATCTGGCGCATAACCTCCAACATACGCATCCGGTTTCAACAGGCATCCGCCATAATCGCCAAGCGCCGCATCATAACTTTCTAATGTCAGACCTTTTGGTACCTCAAGCGTGATATCCATCACAGTCTGTCTCTGCGTTACTGTTTCTGTGTCCATTTCTGTGCCTGATTCTGTTAGTGTTACTGTTTCTGTGTCCGCATGACTGGTTTTTACCGAAGTGGTCATGCCGCATCCACAAAGTGCGATTGCAAGAATAAGTACCAGTGCAGTGACACATTTGCTCTTTCTTTGTTTACTGCATATACAGCGGATTCGTTTTTCCAATTGTGATTTACTCCCCTGCATATTTGTTGCTACTGAGAAAAAGCCCGTTTTATGCTGCAAAGCCGCGACAAACAACAGACTTTTTCCATATGCAGTTTTCTGCTTCTCCGATAATTGTGCCGCCACAGCCTCATCACATGCGAGTTCACAATCTTCCCGTGACAACCTTGCTGCCAGCCAGACCAGTGGATGAAACCAATAAAGCGCAACAAGAAAATTTCGCAAATACGACCACCAGATATCCCCATGTCTCTGATGCATCGATTCATGCAAAACAGCATAGTCAACAACTTCATCTTCTGGAAGTATCTGCTCCGGAAGATAAATATCCAGCTTTATTCCACGCGAACGAAACAAAAACGGGCTTCCTTCCAACGGTATTCCATAACATGTCCGTCTGCTGCCTTTTTCAATTGTACTTTGTACAGATACACAGCTTCTTTCCTCCAGCAGATATTTTCTGAATTTTCTTTCCTGCACAAACTGTCTGACCGCAAGAAGCAAAAAGCCTAAAAGCCAGATTTCATATAACCCATATGTTTTCACATAATCCTTCCATGTCTGTACTTCTTCCTCCTTTAATCGTGCAGGATCTGTTCGACTGCTTTCATCAATTATATCCCCTTGTTGTGAAAGTTTATTCTGCGCTGTTTCCCCCGTGGATAAAGATGTCTTTTTTACTGAGTTATATTCATTTTCTGATTTGTTATCCACAGCTTTCTGATTTTTCTGCGCAAGATCCACAAGATTCATTACACTGAATTTGCTTTGCTGTTGAAAAAGTTCTCTTCCTGCTACCGCCTTATAAACCATCTGTGGAAATGGCAAAAGCAGGCTGATCGCCACAAACAGCCACAGTGCATAAACTCCGATACTTCCCACAAATCTACGCAGGCCTTTCCTTACAGGTAAAAGAAACAAGGTTAACAAAGAAGAAACCAGAACCGCTGCTAACACATACTTTCCCATATATTTACCCTTTCTCTTCTGTCTCTTCCAAAAGCTGCCGCAATTGTTTTAGATCCTGCTCGCTGAGCTGTTCCTGTTTTACCATTGTCGTAAGCATCTCTCCAAAACTTCCCCGATATACCCTGTCCAAAAAACTCTTTGTTTCCTGCTGCACAAAATCCGCCTGTTTTCCGACCGGATAGTAATGTTTTGCACGTCCGACGGTTTCGTAGGCAACCACGCCTTTTGCCTCCATGCGTTTTAACATGACAATAAGCGTATGTTTATCCCAGTCCGTCACCCCTGCAAAATCCTCGACCATCTCCATGATCGTGCGGTTTTTCTTCTTCCAGAGCAGATTCATAATTCTCCATTCTCCCTGCGAAAGCATTGTTTTTTCTTCCATACCGTCTCTCTTTTCCTTTCATCTTCCCATTTGGTAATCTTTTGTTTACCTCATCGTAGCACTTAGGTAAACATATGTCAACCTTTTACTTTTTTTGCAAAGTTTGCTTGACATTTTATGCAAAGTATACTATTCTATTTTTGCAAAGCAAGCTATGCAAAACGATAGTGTCAGCCCATTTGCTGAAAGCAAATTTTGCATGGGCTGATGTTCAACAAAAGGGGATCACCAATGAAAAACCGTATCAAAGAATTGCGCAAAGCCAATAAACTATCGCAAAGCGAACTGGCAGATATCGTGGGAACTACCCGCCAGACAATCACCTCTATTGAAGTAGGTAAATATACCGCTTCTTTAGGACTCGCCTATAAAATCGCACATCACTTTAACTTAACGATTGAAGAAGTTTTTGACTTCAGTGAAATTGAGAATGAGGAGTAATTTACTATGGAAAAGAAAATGGAAAAAATGAAAAAGGAAATCAAAACACAGAACCGTTTCTATCTGATTATCGCAGCGCTTTTTCTAATTGCACAGTGTACCAACACCTCCGGTGTACTGACCTCTGCCTACACAAATCCGCACTCTGCAGAATTTGTGCATGGGTTTGTACTTGGTCTGGTTATTGTAGTGGAAATTTTTGTAATACTGCAGTTTTGTAAAAACAGCAAAGCGCTCAAAGATGAAGCACTGTTAAAACGTCTGTACAACGAACGCCATGATGAACGCGCACAGCAGATTGAGGCTCTCGCCAGTCAGAAAAGTGTACAGATTGCACTTATACTCGCTGTCGCTGCCGGATTTATTGTCTGCTATTTTAGCCTGGAAGCCTTTCTTGGTATGCTTGGCGTCGTTATACTGACAGGTGTCGTAAGAAAATGCTGTAAAATTTATTATACGCGTACTTACACATTGCAATAACTTTGACAGTGCTGCACACCATTGTAATACAACCATCAGATATCAGGAGGAGAGTATACATGAACGTTGTTATTGCCATCGATTCTTTTAAAGGAAGCATGACTTCCCTCGAAGCCGGGGAAAGTGCCTCTGCCGGAATCCGGCGCATATATCCGGATGCAGATATCGCCATCCGCCCACTTGCAGACGGTGGCGAAGGCACGGTGGACGCTTTGACGCTTGGCTGTGGCGGCACATGCACACAGGTATGCGTAACCGGGCCTCTTGAAAAACCGGTACTTTGCAGTTACGGCATTCTGGATGCTGGAAAAACTGCAGTCATCGAAATGTCCGGGGCTGCCGGAATTACACTCCTTTCCGAAACCGAACGGAATCCTTTGTATACAACGACCTACGGGGTTGGGGAAGTCATCAGAGACGCCATTGCCAGAGGCTG
>ERZ780026.402-NODE-402-length-19635-cov-6.22814_pt1 | contig 19635 bp, 14 predicted proteins | sample MGYA00511861_ERZ780026 | MGnify/ENA primary metagenome ERZ780026 (study PRJEB29588, sample SAMEA1972002) | human gut metagenome | biome: human gut; feature: human-associated habitat; material: faeces | place: Denmark | collected 2008/2010 ...
TTTTTTCTTTTTTTAATAAAAAAATCGAGCTGAACCGCCGGATAAATGATAATTTAATGCCAACCTATTATGCCTAAGACGTTTCATTTCACAGAAGATTCATACGAACAAACGATAATCTCATTGTTCAAGGATATGGGCTATGAATACCATTATAGCCCGGAACTTGACGCAGATACCAGCAGGGAACTTACCGATTCCACCATACCGGGAGCATTGCGTAAGGCAATGTTGGCTATAAACGGAGCGGACAAAGTCGCCGCCGTGGATGAAGCCATCCGCAAAATCAGAGAACAATTCAGCCAACCTTTGGTAAGTGCAAACATAACCCTCACCGATTGGCTGCAAAATGGGCTGGATGTGACCTTCAAAACCGCTCAAGGCTCATTGCGTAGCGACCATATCAAGATAATCGACACAGACAATATCAACAACAATTCTTTTGTGGTTGCCAACCAATGGACGGTTACAAATGGCAAATCCACCAAACGTGCCGACATAGTGGTATTCATCAACGGACTGCCAATCTCCGTTGTTGAGTTGAAATCCCCTTCCCGTGAAGTGACGAACTCGGAGGAAGCCCACCAACAGTTGCAGAACTATATGCGCATTGTTCCGCAACTTTTCACTGCTTGCCAAATGCTCGTGATAAGTGATATGGCAGACACACGAGTAGGCACGATTACCGCACCGCTTGACCGATATATGGAATGGAAAACCACGGATGGAAGCTATGAAAGCACGGCGTTTGCCGACTTTGAAACATTCTTCAACGGCATATTTGAGAAGCATCGGGTCATTGATATAATTGCTAACTTTACCCTTACAATGGGTGGCGATAAGAAGATACGCATACTCGCTGGCTATCACCAGTATTTTGCCGTGAAGAAAGCCCTTGAATGTACCAAACAAGCCCTGCAACGCAATGATGGAAAAATCGGCGTATTCTGGCACACACAAGGTTCGGGCAAGAGCCTTTCGATGGTGTTCTATGCCCACCAACTCTTGAAAAATCTGCTTAGTGCGACCTTGCTTGTGCTAACCGACCGTCTTGACTTGAACGACCAACTGCACAGCACTTTTGCATCGTGCAGCGACTATTTGCGCCAAAAACCAATCAAAGCTACTGATGGCGAAAACCTCTATGAATTGCTCGAAAAGCGCAAGAGCCACGGGATAATCTTTGCCAATATCCAAAAGTTCAAAGACCGTGATAAGCTCATCACCAGCCGTTCGGATGTGATTGTGATTAGCGACGAAGCCCACCGCACACAATCAAACACCAAGACAAAGATTGATACACAAACTGGAGAACTGAAACTCGGCTTTGCGGCTATCGTGCGCAAACTCCTGCCCAATGCGGCTTTTATTGGCTTCACCGGTACGCCTATTGAACAAGACGACAACGACACGAGAGAGGTGTTTGGCAACTACATTGACATCTACGACATGACCCAAGCCGTGGAAGATGGTGCTACCGTGCCTGTCTATTACGAGAGTCGTTTGGTAAAATTGGATTTGGACGAGGACACGCTCAAATTGTTGGATGACGAGTATGATAAACTGGCGGAAGAAGGTGCTGACGAACAGGACATCAAACGTTCAAAGAGTGAAAATGCACGGCTACGCGCCTTGCTTTCAGCCCCACAAACCATCGACACACTTTGCAAGGACATCATAAATCACTATGAAAACAACCGTGCCGACTTGCTCACCGGAAAAGCCATGATAGTAGCGATTGACCGTGCTACTGGTATAGACATATATAAAAAGTTGATGGAGCTTCGTCCTCAATGGAAAGATATTATCTGCGTAGTTATGACGCAAGGAAACCAAGACCCTGTAGAATGGAACGACATCATTGGCTCTGCCGCACGTAAAGAAGAACTGGCTCGCCAGTTCAAAGATAACAATTCACCGCTAAAAATCGCTATCGTAGTCGATATGTGGCTCACAGGCTTTGATGTTCCATCGCTTGCCACAATGTATGTTTACAAGCCGATGAAAGGACATAATCTTATGCAGGCTATCGCCCGTGTAAACCGTGTGTTTCCCGAAAAGAGCGGCGGTTTAGTAGTGGACTACATCGGCATTGCCAAGGCTCTCAAAAAGGCCATGCACGACTATACAGGACGTGACAAGAAAAACTACGGCGACCCGAACATCAAGACAACCGCCTATCAACAGTTCGTCGCCGCACTCAAGCGTTGCCGGGAATGTATGAACGATTACGATTATTCCTCTTTTTCCGATTGTTCCAATCTGCAGCGTGCTAACCTCATTAGAGGTGGTGTGAACGTGTTGCTTGATAAGGATAACCTTGTCTCGTCCGAACCTACCACTCAAACTGATGAAAATGGTAACATTATTCTTGTGGATGCCGTTCCTGCCGAGGCGAGAAAAGTCTTTATGGAAGAAAGCAAACGCTTGTCACAGGCTGCTTCGCTTTGCCGCAGTTTGCTCACCCCTGCAGAACGTTTTGAAGAAGCATATTTTGAAGCTGTACGGACATTGCTCTTGCGCCTTTCGGGAAACAATAAAATTACCCGTAAAATTATAGACGAACGCATCACACAACTGTTGAAAGTTGCAATCAAGGCAGAGGGAATTGTGGAAATTCTCAATACAAAAGGCTCGGAATTTTCACTCTTTGATGAGAATTTCCTGAAAGAGATAGCCGAGATGAAAGAGAAGAATTTTGCTCTCGAATTGCTCAAACGGCTGCTTGAAGAACACATCAAGAAATATGCTAAAAAAAGAATGGTTGAAGCCGAGAAATTCAGTGAAATGCTTGATGCCCGGCTTGCTGAATACCTCCGTGGGCTTATCTCCAACGAGGAAGTGATTAAGGAGCTTCTCAAAATGGCGCAAGAACTGAAAGCCAATGCGGGACAAGCATCTGAATTGGGACTGACCGAGGAAGAACAGGCTTTCTATGATGCTTTGACAAAGCCGCAAGCCGTAAGAGATTTCTATGAAAACAGCCAACTTGTTGCTATGGCAAAAGAACTGACTGAAGCCCTGCGTAGTAGCAAGACCATTGATTGGCGACAGAAAGAATCAGCCCGTGCCAAGATGCGCTCTATGGTGAAGCGATTGTTGAAAAAGTACAAATACCCACCAGAGGAACAAGAGGCTGCTCTCGAAACCGTTATCCGGCAATGTGAACTTTATGCGGATTCGGATAACGAAAGTTAGCTATAAAGTTTCATATCCTATCTGGTTATCATTTTTTGATTATATTTATTTGTACGCAAAAATATATTATGAGTAGAGGATTACCTTTAAATGTTAAATTATGTTTGGATAAAGCATTGGATTCTGCTTTGTTGTCAGTTGAAACATATAATAAACCTGCTGTGAAATTTAAATCAGGTGGGTACATTGTTTTAATGTGTATCGCATGGACATCATTGTTTCATGCAATATTTTTCAAAAGGGGGATAAAACCATTTTATCGAGAAAAAAATAAAGTACGATTTAAAAGAGTTGATGGAGAAATTCAATTTTGGGAGTTAGCCACATGTGTAAAAGAATACTTCAAAGGAGAAGATTGTGCAATAAGGAAAAACATCGAACTCTTTATTCCATTAAGAAATAAATTGGAGCATAAATTCTTACCAGAATTAGATGCTAATATTTTCGCAGAGTGCCAAGCTCTATTGCTAAATTTTGATAAGATTGTAGAGAAAGAGTTTGGTGAAGATTATTGCCTAAGAGAGTCTTTGTCCTTTGCATTGCAACTATTTCCCTCTTCGAGAACTCTTGCAATGGGGATAAAAATGAGCAAAGATGCTCAAAAAATTACTCGATTTATTGATAAATATAGAGCGTCAATAAGTACAGATATTATGCAGAGCGGAGAGTATTCTTTTAAAGCATTCTTGATTCAAGTTGCCAACCATAAGTCAGTAGATGCTCTTCCTGTTCAGTTCTTCCCATATGATAAACTGACAGATGATGAAAAAAAGAAAGTTGAAAGAATCGCAGGACTAATCAAGGAAAAGCATATTCCAGTTGTAAATAAAGGGACATTAAAACCTGCCACCGTAATACAACAAGTTCAGGAACGGTTAGGTAACCCTAAGATTATAAGAGGGAAAAAACAAGTTAATAAATTTAATTCCGATACTCATACGAGGTGTTGGAAAAAATATGAAGTTCGTCCAGAAAGGAATTCAGATAACCCTGAAAAAACAAAGCCAGAATACTGTTTATATGATGAACCTAATAATAGTTATCTATATACAGAAAAATGGGTTGAGTTTTTAGTTAAAAAGATGCAAGACGATGATGAATATCAGTCTTTATTCAAGTAATTAAAGGGGAGAGGATAGACACTATCCCTTTTAATTGTTTAGTTGACTATTTTACATTATGGCTTTTATTTTCTCATCGAAAAACCTCTTTTCGGCTGTTGGTCATAATTCCCTTCCACCACATTGTCAACTTCCCGTCTGGCTTTGATTTGTTCCCGATTGTCAAACCCGCCCTTTTGCTTGGCGGTGAAATACAGGAAATCTCTGGCAGCCCGGAGTGATTGTCTGTCCTCCCCGAACAGGTTAAGGGCACTCTTGATGTCCGACACCTGTTCCGTATCAAAACGGGACTTGTAATAATCACGGGCAAAACGGACGACACAGTAAACAGCCTTGCGGAAGATGTCGTTTGTTTTGAGCAGCAGGAAACTGAGGCAGTCGATGATATGGCTTTGCCATGCAATCCGGTTTTTCAACCTTGTGGTCTCCTGCGTATGTTCCGCTTCCTTGCGGCTCAACTCTGATTGATGCCTACTTTCCAGTTTCATCAGTTCCCGATGGTGGTCACTCTGTATGGTTTGGATTTTATCCTGTAACCGCTCAATGGTTTCCTCGTGCGTGGAAATCTCATTGCGCAAATCCTCTATTTCATTTCTCAGGGCTTTCGATTTCCCGGTAGCCCAGCCGACAGCGGCATTCAGAAGTTCGCTCCCTTTTTCCCTGTTTAGCTTGGAGCGTTTTTCGCTGATAGCCCGGTCAAGGTCTTCGCTCTGTCGTTCTTTCTCATTTGCTTTTTCGATAAGGGCGTTGGTAATGCTTTCAGTTTCTTGCATCTTTTGATTAGCCATTTCCAACTGATATTCCCGGTATTGCCTTGTGGCATCAAGCCGCTTCATTTCCTCCTTCTGTTTCTCAATGATAAAGTCGTTACGTTCCAAATGTTCCCTAGCTGTAACAGCCTTTGACTGTCCACGTTCCATCATGAGAATATCGGATGCCAAGCTCTGCATTTCGGTCATATCCTCGTCATTGAGCTTGCGGCTCTTGCCTGTGTCATGGTTCATCCAGTCGAACACGATATGCGCATGGTAATTTGGCTTGAACCATTTTTCGCCCACCTTGAAACTTTCTTTGTCTTCTTGGGTGGGTTGTCCGCCCAGCCAATGCCCCTCGTCCTTGTGCAGGAAGATTTGGAGCGGTGTGATGCCCCAGCGTCTTTGGCATTCCTCGCCAAATTTTTGTACGTCTGCCAGTGTCGTGTCCGGTCGGATGAGCAACACACCCTCACGGATTGGTGAGCATCCCGCCACCTTGATTATCTTTCCGTTCTTTCCCTTGCGTTCACGCTCCTTTTCCTGCATGGCACGACCTGTCTTTTCTTTGACCATCCGCTTAATGTAGTCATAGTGCGCCTGCAGGTCGGGATTGCCGAAGCCGGGATTTATCCACTGCTCATTATTGGCAGTGAGTTCGGGCACAATGTAAATTTGGGACTTGCCGATATTACGCATGTACTCGGCACTCCTTCGATTATGAGCCTCGCTTGACGAGGTCTTGCAAGGCTTGATGTGTATACTGCTTTTTGTAGCCATATTTTCAAAATATGATTTGGGTTGTTGATTAAACTTATTGCTGTCCGCTCATAACCGCACGGGGTTCTTAGGGGTACAACCACCCATAAGCGGAGATTGCAAAGAGAGGGTCACTCTTTGCTCTGGGTTCTCAGGGGTGAAACGCCCTGAGTGGGTTATTAGGGCAAAGCCTTAATCCCCTCGGGAGAGCCCACAACTACGGAAGCGGAGCGTGTAGTTATAGTGGGCTATATCAATGGCAAGCCATTGTCTGTTACCCACAGCCTACGGCTTCCGTTCTCCTCCGTTAAGGAGGGTTTTCACCGCTGTTGCCGATTGGGGATGCACCGACCAGTACAAGGTCAAAATCATCTATTAGCTTTTGCAGGACGGGATTCTTTTCTATCATCCGGCAGAGGATTCTTTCCGCCTCGACCAAGTGGTCGGCTGTACAATTTATTTTGCTTTCCCGTATCTGGAAGACAATCCAGTCGGCTATGTCAATATGTGCCGCTTTCTGCTCCGGGGTGGCATTCTTCTCAATGATGTCAGACACGACCGTCTTGCAATAGGTCATGCTCCCGGCACGCTGTTTCCATTCCGCATAGCCGTCCGCATCGGGAAAGAGGAGCACGGTGCGCCCGGTCAGCACACGGAGCTTTTCCTCTCTCAGCTGGCTCTTGCCGCCTGTCGCCAGCCATACATAACCGGGGAAGATGGCAGAGCCGATAACGGCACTCTTTTCGGATTCCACCAAGACCACGACCTTATCGGGATAAGTGCCCAGCAGGTGTTCACCGAACAGGCATTGGGACAGTTGCCATTCCTCTGCCAGCTCATGCCGCCTTTTAAGCAGGCTGTGTATCCAGTCCACTGCCGATGCCTGTCCGTCCTTGACACGGTGTCCGTCATTGGGATTGTACTGCATCACCTTGCCCGTGCGTACCCTGCCTGTGCGGTCTATCTGCCAGAAGATGACTGCCCCGTCACGGGTAGCCCCCAAACGGTACTCTTCCAGCAACCTCTTCAACACTTCCTTTGCCTTGCTGCCGTAATAAGAATCAAGGAGCGATGAAATGAAGCGGAAAAAATTGCTATGCACGCTTTGCGACCTCTCCACATACTTTGGCGGTATGTAGCCTATGGCTGCTTGCCGTGGTTTCTGTACGGACTTCTGTTCCGACTTTTGCCTGTCAAAAGAGAAACCGTTGGCAGTACGGCATTCGGGGTGGTCATGGAAATACTCCTTTGGAGTGTAATGATACCCGCAACTGCTTTCGTGGTTGCACCTGCCGACAGACGGGTGCAGGGGCGTACCGCTTTCATCCACATAGTATGTGAAAGAACGCCTGTCCCCGCAGTTCGGACAGGTATGCCGTGTTGCCGTTCCTTTATATTTCTGTAATGTATAATTACCCATTGCTTGCCTCCTCTATTTTTCAATGAAATTATTACCGTCCCGTCCTGTCCCATTGTCCCACGTCCTGTGGGTCGGGACAGTGGGACACCTTGGGACACTCTGGAAGTTACCGCTCCGATAAACAAGGCGGTTATCCTTCATACAGATATGTACAGGCTGTTTCATTGCTTGTCCTCCTCTCTTTCCTGACCGATAAACAGCCCCGTCTGCCTTGTTTCCTCCGTTGTCCCACCTGTCCCATATTGTCCCACCGTCCCGTTTCCTACGGGTTGGGACAGCGGGACACTTGGGGCGGCTGATTCCTCCACTTTCCTGTTGCGCTGGATTATCCGGCTGACGGTGGATTTTCCGCAATTTACCTGTGAGGCTATTTCCCTGACGGACTTCCCCGACTGGGACAGTTGTAATATTTGGTAATCCCTCTGGCTGGATTCATTGTCGCCAAGTTTTTTCAAGTGTTCCTTTTCCGTTGAATAGCCCCTGAACACAAATTGCAGAAAAGCATCCATCTTTTCAATCTCGTAGATGATTACATTGTCCGCATCGTGGGAGAATGTCCCATATCGGACTTTGAGCTGTTTTACATAGCGAAGCCCTCCGTCCTGCGCACTCTTTCCGATGGCAAACACGCTGTCAAAGAAATTGTAAAGCCGTTTGCTGCCAGCAAGGTCGTTGGACGTGATGGGGCAGTCCAAAGAGCGTTTTGGAGTATGCGCCAGCACAAGGACGGACAACCCGTATTTCTTTTTGAGGTTGTTGAGCTGTATCATCAGCCGTCCTGCCGCATCGCCTTTCTCCATAGCACAGCACAAATAGGTAAGATTGTCAACGATGAAAATCTTGCACCCGGTTTGCAGAGCCATCTGCTCAATGCCTCCCATGATGGCTTCCTCGAAATCGGCTTCCAGCAACGAATTGCAGTCAAGCGAAACCCGGTACAGCTTTTCGGGAAAAGTGTAGGGCTTTCCATGCTCGTTGGTATAGCGGAGCTGGAACTGCTTTTCGGACAGTTCAAAGTCCAGATACAGCACATTGTCCGTCCGGGCGATACGGTCGGCTATCTGCACGGCAAGGATGGACTTGCCCACATTGGAATCCGCAAAGAGGCAGGACAGTTCCCCCTCATACCAGAAACTGTCCCACAGCGCACGGGGCATGGGCAGCAGCGATGCTTCAAGTATCGTCCGGTTTGCGGTCTTGATACTCATTGCACCGATGCTGTCCGGCATCCCGTGCTGCACTTGGGTCGCCCTCGTCAGGTCGCCATGTATCAGACTGATATAATTCTTGTCCTCTTCCATGACGTTTACCAATTACGTTGACCGGGCTTGCGGCGGGGGGGGGGGGGGGGGGGGGGGCCGAGGTCCCCTTCGGGGATGGGTACGGGATTCTTACGGGAGGATTCCAGCCATTTGTCCAGCTCGTCTCTATAAAGACAATAGCGTTTGCCGGGCTTAGTGGCAGGAATGCTTCCCTCCGACAGCTTCATGTAGAGTGTTCCCTTGGGAATGCCCAGATATTCCGCCGCCTCTTCCACTGACATTGGCACATGGGTGTCCACCGCCTTTGCATTGTTCTCACTGCGCTGCTCCGTAAGCAGATTTCTCAGGCTCATCACCTCGTCCCGAAGCTGAGCCACAACCTCCGGGAGGTCGTTGAATGTAATCATTGTTTTTTCCATTTGCGTACTCGCCTCTTTTGTAAGGCATGGCGCAAAGGACCGGAATGATACAGCCGTGAATATCTCCACGAAAGGTCATTGCAAAATAATTCCCGAATAACGATGCCCAACCGTGAATGATGGGTAAAGTTATTCGGGAAACGGTGTGATACAGACGGTTATCTGTTATTGATTACCCGTGATTATTGGTTATTGAAAGGCTGGTTATACTTTTCCCGTACATAATCTGCCGGATAATGGAAATCCAGTCTGCCGTTTTCAGGCTCGTCAATGGGAATCAGTGTCTTTAACGGCTCTACCTTGAAGTTCTTGATGGTCGCTATGTCCGTATCGGCAAACTCCCGTGGAAAAAGGGTGCTGATGAAGCGGGCACGGTTGTCCCCCGTATAGTATTTCTTGTACATGAAACGCTCGGAGATATTCCACACGAAATGGCGGAGCGGAATATTTGAAATGTCTTTGGTCAGCCGTCCTTTTATCGGCTTGGGCTTGTAACTGTGAAGCCGCATCCAGTTGTTGACCTCGCCACAGATGTGGTTCACTGTCTCCTTGTCTGCGATACGGGGCATGATGAAATGGATGTATTCCATGACCATAGCGATGCGCTCTTCATTTTCCCGTTGCTCCCTGTCCTCGTAATCGGCACGGTTTTTCTCGTGAAGCTCCGGGGATATGGCAATCTCTGTCGGTCTTATATCCGGGGTTGCTTCCCCACCTGTCGCCATTGATGCCGGGGTTACAGGCTTGTGTGCATCTTGGGGCTGGTCTTCCCGAATTTCTGTAATTTCGGCAGGTGTCTTTTTCTTGCCGAACTTGATTCTGTAGATTTCGTATGTGTCGAAGATGACTGTCTGGAAAGATAGATAGAGCAGCCAGCCAAGGAGGTTGCTGCATACAAAAACTATCAGGCGTACAAAGTTGTCCTGATTAAATTTCTCTGCGACAATCAGTGTCGCTATGGAAGATATTAGGAGGATGGCAAAGCCGACAAATCCTAAAATGATATGTTTGTCTTTTACGGACTGTTCCATGTTTCTTGTCTTATTCGGTTGTTACTTGTTGCTGTTTTTGCAAATTTAATAGTCTTCTTCCAATTATTACTCATTATCCTTGGTTAGCGGTTTCTTTTTCAATGTTTTTCACCAAATGTCCGGAATCGCACCCGATTATCGTACTTTAAGGACTTTTTAAGGAATGGTGGGCAAAAAACAGAGGGAGCGGTTAAAGCTCCACGCAATAACCGCTCCCTCTGAATATCCCGGACTTTGAGGATGCCTTATGCCTCCTTGCGTTTCAGGGTTATCTTGTCCACGACCTCGCACATCTGCTGTGCCGCCATCTTGGAATAAATCTGTGTGGTGGTAATGTTCTTGTGTCCCATATAGGCTTGTATGACAGCCATGTCCGTACCCATTTCCACGTGCAGGCTTCCGAATGAATGCCGGGTACAATGGAAGGTTATTTTCTTGGTTATGCCTGCCGCCAACAGCCAACGTTTTAGGGGACCCTGCAGCATCTTATCCTTGAATCCTTCGAAGATAAGCCCTTCATGCCGTTCCCCGAGCAGTCCGTAGGCTTCATCACTGATGGGATTGTGTACAATCTGCTTCGTCTTCTGCATACGGGTGGTCACGAACATCTTGCCGTTGGTGTACGGTTGTATCTGCTGCCAAGTGAGCTGCCTAATGTCGCTCTTCCGCAGTCCGGTCAGGCAGGCGAAAAGGAACGCCCTTTTCAAGACATCTTCTTCGCATGGCGTTTCGGCAAGCCGTATCAGTTCCTCCTGGCTCAGATGCTCCCTCATGGTGGGGATGCACTCGATGCGGTCTAAGAATCCGTTAGGGTTCTCCTTTATCTTCTTGTCCCGGTAGGCGGTGTGAAGTACCGCACGGAAAGCCGACCAGTAGCCTGCCGCAGAATTGATATGCAGCTTTTGGTTGGTGTGTATGGACTGCGGGGCGTTTAGCAGGTATTCCATGAACTTGCGGCACAAGTCCACGTCCACCTCCTCAAAGGTGCATTTGCCGTTTACAAAACGCTCAAAGTGCTTATAGACGTGTTGCCACTTGATATTCTTCCTATCTGCCAGTTCCTTGAAGTAGGCGAGGAAATCCCCTTTCATCTTGGCTTTGTCAAAGAAGCCGTTGTTCTCGTTGAAGATGGCTTCGTAACGTCGGTTACGGAGTATCTCCGCCTTTTTCATCATGCGTGCGTTGAAGTCACGCTCCTGCTGGTTGGCAGGTTTGGCGAAAATGTAAATTCCCAGTGCTTCACGTGTTATCACTTTCATGGTGGCGTTGTCACGATAGCCGGGATAATAGTCCAGACACAGCGAATACTGTGTCCCGTTCTTAATCTTGCGCTTGCGCAAGGTTACTGTCTTGCATTTGCTCATATTGATGATGTTTTTAAGTTGTACGTTTTCGGAGGTGTTCCCCGTGTTTACGGTGGCAAAGGAACAACGTGAAACAACCGTGAATACCTCCACGGCAATCATTTTGAAATAATTTTCCGGCAATGTCGGTTGCTCACGGTTGTTTCTCCCTCTCAGCCATAACACGCTCAACATCAGAGCGTAAAAGCAGGTTTTTCACACCTACCTTTATCTTTTCGATGTGTTTCACCTTGACGATATGGCAGATGTTGGCGGAGGAAAGTCCGTAAATCTGCCGGACTTGCTCCACGGTGTAGTAGCGTTCATCGTTCACGAGGTCTGTCCTGCGGAGTTCGTTCAGATGGGATTTGGAGTAGTAGGTACGCCCGTATTCTCTTTTGGTCGGTATCTTGTGGCGATGGGTGTATGCCCGGAGTGCGGTCGGCTTCATGCCGAACAGTTCTTCCGCTTCTTCAATCAGGAGCCAGTCGGTGATATTGCTGGTATCAACTGCCACACCGAAAAACTCGTCAATGTGTTTTTTGCTGTAATAGTTCTTCCCTGCGATGCGGCAGATAGGTATGCGGTTGCGCTTGGCGGTGGTGTATAGCCACGACTGCTTGACCTTGAAGAGCAACATTACCTCCTCGCCCGAATAGAAGTCCATCACTTCGTCTGTTTCCTTTTCCCTTTTTTCTTTTTTGGCTAGTGGAGACGATGGAGTGAACTTTTTCTGTGCGGAAGTGCTGCCGGGCAGGATGCGGTGGTAGGGGTTGCCTTCCAGCATCCGCTCGATGTCCGCCTTGCGGATGAATGCCATGCGGTTGCTGATACGTGAGGCTTTCAGCTTGCCGAGGGCTACGAGTTTGTAAACATACTGTCGGGAACAACCCATGAGTATGGCTGCTTTGGAAAAGGTGAGATACTCCTGATGCTGTATCTCCATGATTGGCCGGGCGGTTTTGAAGAGGTTGTTCTTCTGTTCCGTTCTGGCTCGTTTGGCTTCTGCCTGACAAGCCTCGCTGCAATATTTCTGTACCCCGCTCCGGGTTACAAATGACTTGCCGCAAAAACTGCATTTTCTGGTTGTTTTCATGCTGCTTTATCGTTTACTGGTTCATTCCTTCAATCGTGTATCTCTGAAACGGTGAACGGAGGTAAACAGTAGTCAATCGTTGTCGCCTTTCTACACGGTGTTACCATCGCTGCAAGTAGGAGCGGTTGCTGTCGCTTGTCGTAAACGGTTGTAAACCCTTGTAAACTGTCTGCACGATGTGACAAAAAACAAGCTCCGCAAATTCTCCACGTCAGAAATACGTCTCAAAAATATGTGGAAATTTGGGAAGCATCAAAAAGCAGCCGAAAAGTGTTAATTTTTAGAATATACTGATAGATAAAGATTTACGCTTGGATGTTTCTGGTTATTTTTGGTTGTTCTACGCTTCTAAATACATTTACTGATTATGACAAACTTGGAGAAGAAGGTATTTTTAGGAAAAGGCATTTGTCTAAGCGAGGAAGAATCTACGAAAGCGCAACTGAAAATCAGAAACGGGATTGGATTGGTAAGAAACATGCAGATGAATTTGAAATAGTAAAAGTATGAAAAATATGAATCACATAGAGTTAAGTGTTGAGCTGATGTCTATTCTTCGGGCCTTGAACTATTCATGTGAATTGAAGACAATAGAAGGTAAGAGCATTGTAATGGATATAGCAGTGCAAGGAGAATTGTCTGTCAGACACCAAAAAATGATTGAAATGCTTCTTGGTGGATTTCTCTCTGAATTTTATTGGGTAAATGGGAAGCATCATATTTATATCAGAGAAGAGTGCAAAGGGCTTCTTCCTGATGATGATAGGTATAGTTGCTTGATTTATGAAATGAATAAAGTATCATCGGATGAAGAACGTATAAACTCTTACGGTAAGGAATACTTTTTTAATCTTGGAGATAGATTTGAACGTAAATTAAAAATAGGATTATGAGCAAAAAAACAAATGGTATTCAGGTAGGTAACTTTATTGTTACGAGGGATAATGGTAGTGAACATGACTGGATCAGTATTAAGGCAGTGTCAGGTTTTTGGAGTATGCGTTTTCGGGATGATAACGGAATGTTTTCCCGGATTCGGGAGTTAACCAACAATAAGGAACTTCGTGAATATTTGGAAACATGGATCAAAGTATGTTTCCTTATTAGTAATGCAACCCCTGACGTTAAGTTTATGGAAGAGTTTTTTAAAAGCTATTCTGATCTTACCGAACGGCTACGAGGCTTGCAGCAACCAGTATCACCGGAAGATGATGCCAAGATACTGGAAGAAGAGAGAAACATGAATAGTATCAAGGAAGGTATTAAGGAGGAACATAAAAATGAGGGTACCGACTGATAAGGAAATTGAAGAGGCCAAAGAATACCTCCGTCAACGTCTGGATGCGGAGCTATCCATGCGTACCAATCTTCAAATTGTAATGATCGAGGCGGCAAAGCAAATTATAGATATTTCATACCGGTACAAGATCAGCCCTGAACTATTCCGTTTTTCAGCAAACAGACAGTTGCAGGAGGAAGTGGATGCCATTATTTTATCCCTTCTTGAAATAATTGAAGACTATACTTATACTTTGGCAGTAGCGACACATGAGGATAATAAGGATGCAATCATAACATGTATAACGCGAGAATCATACGGCAAAACCTTCACACAACGTGCAAGAGAATATGTTGACCGGTTTTCAAAGGAGGTTGAAACGGCCATTGCCGCCGGATTACTACTGAACCTTTCCAAAGACAAATTACTTTCATCTATCAGGCAGTCGGTAAAAACGCCATTGCTTAATGAGCATGTACAGAGAGCTATTTCAAAGGGTTATCCGATTATTTCAAGACTCGGTGTTCAGGAGTCTTTTGGAGTAGGACGTACTGTAAGCTCTTGGACTGCACTGTCAGATTTGACGGAGTATGCTGTGGCAGAGGGTTGGATGAAGCATTGGGAATTGCAGGCTAAAGCCTGTGGAGCCGTAGGGTTCTTTGTCATGCGTGGCAGCTCCTATCCTTGTAACATTTGTGACGATGAAGTCGGATTTCATGTGGAATGGGACAAATTACCACCGTATCACGGTCATTGTAAATGCTTTGCCGTTCCCGTATCAGCAATATAATTATTTAACATACTAAATATCAGAATATTATGTTTGGATTATCATTAATCAGCACAAAGAAACTCAATCATCTTGCATCAGAATGCAGCAAACTGGCTATTGCCAATGTTGAGCTTTCAAAACAAAATGCGACACAATCTAAAACTATTATGGAACTTACTGGAGAAGTCCGGGTGCTAAATTCTAAAATCCTTCTGAATGAAAGTATCAATGATGATCTGCAAAAGAAGCTTAACCGGAAATATCCTCGAAAGCCTTATAATAAAAAATTGTATCGAAAGTAGTGTCATATTCAATTCATTCATTACATTTGCAATGTAGAAGCTGACTTGTTATAACACAAGCTTATCAACCAAATTGTTGAAAAAGTAAAGCCTCTGTCTATTTTATGTAGGCAGAGGCGGCTTTTCCTAATGTATAGTTACATTGGATTCAGAGCGCGGAGTACGGGATTGCTTTCGCGCTCCGCGTTGGTACAGATCATTTTGCATTACCCTCTTTATTTTCATTTTTCTTGATTTTCAGTTGATATAGCAAGTCAGCTTGTTGCTGTTCCTTATATTCACGCATGATACGATCCCATTCATTGTTTTTTCCATAGCCGGATTCTTCCGAGCCGGTTTCTTTTGATAAAATACCGGCACCGACTAATTGTACCAAGTTCGATACCAATTCGGCTGCATTTTGGTGGACGTATGGAACTGCCCACGAAAAAATTTTCAAATTGAGGAATTTGGTAAGTTGGCCTTTTTCTGTTCCATATCCGTGCAGGAACAGCCGTTTCATTTTGTCTATTGATTCGTCAAATTCCTTGCAGTCAATCATGGCTTTTTCCAAAGATGGTGAATAGATCAGCTTGATAGCAACACCCGGTAAATCTCCTGACTTTACTTCGGGAGGCATGACAACAAAACTCCCCATAAAAATCATTTTAAGTAATGTATTAATTTGAAGTTCAAATGATTGTGATGCTTCGGGACGATTCATAAAGCCTGCATCATCATCCTTCCCCATAGTGATAGCTTTTACCGCACCATACATATCTCCCTGAATCTCAACATCTTCACCTTTAAGTAACATGATTGGAAATGCGTATGCCATATTGTTTTGACACAAATGGGAAATAGCCAGTTCGTACTTGTCGATATTATCTTGTGAAAAGCTCCAGCAGGCACCGTGTTTGTCCCGATAATATACAACCGGACATTCGGTAAATCCATGATCGTGTTCTTCCACTAATGTATATCCTTCAATACCGAAATACTGTTTCACTTTGTTTATTGCTCCGGCTATTCCCCTTTTATCCTGCCGGTAACGGTACATTTTTTTATTATCCCACACTTCCACCCAAGAAATGAGTTCCTTTCCCTCTTCGTCATAGTCGCTGTATCGCCGGGCAAACAGTGTCATTTGACCGGTTATGGAATCGTAGTGAGGATAAAGAGTGTCACCATCAAAATAGGAGAGATTCTTGGTGAACACCTTGCCTTCATTCATATAGAATACGATTGCTGCATCTCCCGTTATTTTTACACTTTTGGCATATTCGTAAAATGCAATCTCCATATTTTTATCCAGCCATCCTTTTTGAAATTCGAGAAATATTTCCCGTGAACTTTCATCAACTTTGGTATCGGTCAGCTCATGATGAATGTCATTGCCACATAGATGTACAAGTTGTTGGATAGTGATTATCATCTGAAAGGGAAAAGAAGCACGGAATACTTTCTCCCGGAAGAACCGTTTCTTCTCTTCGTCATATTTCAGTCTGTCCGGGTAAAACAATTCCGAATTGATCTTGTGCCCTGAAGGATAAAACTCACGGATAAAATCAGCCTGCGAAATGAGCTGCCATGTCAGCCTATCACTGTTGTTTGTGAACGATGCGTTTCTTAAATCGCTCGTAATCCTGCCTTGCAAGTAACCTTCGGGAGTAACCCTTGCAAAAGGCTTTTTTGTAAGAATCTCTGCTATCATATTAATCCTAAACCTTTTATGTGTTTGCGTTTATGTTTAATTTCAAAAATCATTCGCATAAGCAATGCTTCTATGAAGTCGGGAGAATGACCTACTAATTTTTTCATTATAATCTTCTTGATAATAGTCCAGCCTTTCTCTTCACTGTCTTCATCCTTTCGTATCGCTTTCCTTTCCTTGTCGAGAATCTGTCTAAGGGGAACTTTCTCAAACCCTTTGCCGGAGAACTTGCGTTCAAGAAGAGTCGGTTCAATGGAAATCTCCCGGTTGATAATTTTTTGTGCGAACAGATATGCCGCTTGTGATTTTAAATTCGCATAGATGTATTTGAATTTCTCTTCCACGGCTTCTTTGTTGTTGAATGGGATTGCATTCGGGAAAAAGCCTTTGAATATTTGTCCGAGTCCGTTAAGGTCATAGGTGAAGCATTCTTCTCTTACATGCCATTCTTCCAGCATCGCTTTTACGGTATCGACTGTTTTCTTGCTGTCAAGTTTGCAAACAAATATGTCTCTTATATGCCATCCTTCCCACAGCCACATGACAAGACTGTCGCCACCCTCAAATGCCGCATCACATGATACCCGGCGTATTCCATCACCTATCTGCATGGAATTGCGGTATAAGGCTTCCATGTGAGTCAGCTTTATTATATCATCTCCGGCAGCTTTGTATTTCCAGTTACCGTCAAGATCGCGTGCGCGTTGTTCGTCTGACTGGTTGACAAGGTTAGCCAAATAGGTCGGATCAGAAGACATCAGTTTTACATTATCGGAAAGTTTTGCTTCAATAAAAGTAACCGACTTGATAAACAGTTCTTGTGGTGTGCCATATTGCTCATACTCCGGCTTCCAGTAGGCGTGTATAATATCCTTGCATTGCTCATATACTTCCTCACGGGTATCTCCCCAATATATACCTGAAACATTGTCCCCGTCCATAAAACAATACCGGACTCTGCCATCACGTTCCGGGATTGGAAGACCATCTTCTCCGATCCACCAGTCAATGAATTTTGCAACCCAGCTGTCAGGATCAGGGTTACATGTTCCGATAAAGCGGTTACGGATATGAAAGGCGTTACGGTTACAAGTGATAAGGTATTTGAATTTGAGATATTCCATGTGGGTTATTTCATCCACACCTATATATGCGAACTGTTTACCTTGAAAACGCTTTTTGAAATCGTCAAGTGTGTCAGCATGATAGCTGAATTTTAAAAATCCACCTTTATAGAAATTCCAGCGCATGTCGTTTTTGGACTTGTTGTATTCCCCAAAATCATCATATAAGGTGGATGATGTTTCTACCATATCAGAGAGATCGTCTATCTCATGCCGGAGAAGCACAGAACGGAAGTTTTTATTTTTTATATCTTTCAATGTTTCCATAAGAAGAGTAAAAGTTTTACTTCCCCCACGGCATCCCCCACAGATGGTAATATCAGCCGGGGTGGAGAGCATGTTTTCCTGCCCTCCACCTTGTGCGATTATCTTATTCGGATTAGGAATTTTCCTATCCGCGTCCCTTAACATTTGGATATATTCATAATCAAGCACCAAACTGGCATTAACCGTTTTTATTCCACTATATTTCTCCATAAAAAGAAAACCGATCCTCACATTACACATGTGGAGACCGGCCTATAAGCTCTGATTCTAATATTGCAGTACAAAAATACGCATAAAGAGTATTATTTTCTACATTTTAATAGAAAATAATATCAAAAATGTTTTGAGAAAAGAAATCCAGTACATATATTTGCAACGAAAACATGGAGTATGATAAAAATTAGTGCGGATAAAGATGCAGATCAAAGGGAAATATACAACAAGATAGTTTTATGTCCGATATGCGGTCAGAAACTAACTGATATAAGCTATGTCAATGGTGTTGTTATATTGAGAGTGAAGTGTCGTAGATGCAAGAACTACATAAATGTGGATATTGTGGGTACAAAGTAGTTTTCAGGATAATATCGCGGAGTGGAGCAGCTGGTAGCTCGTTGGGATCATAGCCCAAAGGTCATTCGTTCGAGTCGAATCTCCGCAACAATAGTTGGAGTTGCCGCATTGTTTCTCCCTTCGATGTGGCGTATGGGGATAAAGGGAGAATATGGAAAGATGGCAGACGTGGTGTATGCGCCGGACTGAAAATCCGGTTAAGGTGATTCGATTTCATCTCTTTCCACAAAACCTATACGGTGTGGTTCAATTCCCACAGGTACGCTGAAATGGGGTATCGCAGGTTAGGTGAGTATAGGTATATTGTCCGGTTAGCTCAATTGGTAGAGCAATACACTGTTAATGTAAAGGTCGGTAGTTCGATTCTATCACCGGGCGCAATGAAGCGGAGATAGTTCAGTTGGAAGAACGTCAGATTCCAAACCTGATTGTCGGGGGTTCGAGTCCTTCTCTTCGCGCATATTGAGATATGGTGTAATGGCAACACAGCAGATTTTGGTTCTGCTATTCAAGGTTCAAATCCTTGTATCTCAACAAATGGCGTATTCGACTAACGGTTAGGTCGTCACCTTTTCACGGTGGAAACCAGAGTTCGATTCTCTGATACGCTACACAGAATGAATAACGTCCGAAATACAAGGGAAATGCGGTGGTTTCACCGAGACATCTTGTAGGTCGCATATTGGAAGTATGGGTGAGTGAACGATACCACCTCTTTGCTAAAGAGGCAAGCTGAAAGGCTTCGGAGGTTTGAATCCTTCTGCTTCCGCAAAACGGGTAGTTACCGAAGTGGCAAACGGGATAGACTGTAAATCTATTGGCTTTCGTCTTCATTGGTTCGAGTCCAATACTGCCCACTATTAAATGGAAAATAAGACCAAAGAGTCAGATTGATGCAAAAAGCATTGTCTGACTCTTTTTTTATTCAACATAAACACAAAATAAACACGATGGAACAAGAAAAAATCTTATCCACATTAAGTGAGAAACTTGGAGAAACCAGTTTTTCACCGCAGACATTACAGACGTATGTAGAACTTAATCCCATAGCCGAAGGTTCGGAGCCTGACGAGGCTTATTGGAACAAGGCTGTGAATTTTCTGAAAGGGATGCAAGGACAGTACAACCATGATGTCGCAACCAGAGTTGAGGACTTTAAGAAAAACTATAAGCCCCAACCGACTCCCCCGACACCTCCAACTCCACCGGCACCACCGAAAAACG
>ERZ780026.409-NODE-409-length-19480-cov-16.3701_pt1 | contig 19480 bp, 26 predicted proteins | sample MGYA00511861_ERZ780026 | MGnify/ENA primary metagenome ERZ780026 (study PRJEB29588, sample SAMEA1972002) | human gut metagenome | biome: human gut; feature: human-associated habitat; material: faeces | place: Denmark | collected 2008/2010 ...
GCGCCGATGGTACTGCAATGCAATGCGGGAGAGTAGGTGGCTGCCTTCTTTACTTTAGGTCTTCAGAGTCAAACGACTTTGAAGACCTTTTTTTGTGTCCGTAGGAGGCTACGGCATCCTGCAGGGGGTGCAGCGGTCTCCGCTGCACCAACCAAGCAATCCCGTTTTAGTTTGGCATTGCTGCGTGTAAAACATCCGTAGCGGAGGTCTCCGGCCTCCGCAGCACCAAGTCAAATCCTGGTAGATGCCTTTAAATCCTGGTAGATACAACCTGCATCTTCCAACCTTTAATCACTTCAAAGCCAATTGGCTGCGCTGCTCCTGGAAGATATGGCAGATTTTTTTTCTGCAACCTATTTGTAGTTGCAGATATTTAGTATAGTTTGATGTATTCGTATGTATTGCCAACGCTTGTAAGATATTTCTCGAAGTTATGTCGGCTTATTACGACGGTGCCGCGACAGTCGTTGGGATGGAATGACAATGTATCTGCTTGCTGCAGGTTTGCGTCAAGAAACAGATGAACATGATGATCGGTATCGTTAATGAGTCCGAATGGTGAGACGCTGCCCGGTTCTAAGCCCAGATACTTCATCATACGCTCCGGCGAAGCGAACGACAGCTTGCCGCATGAAGGCAGTCCCTTGCTTACAAGCGACTCTTTCAGCAGATGCTCCAGATCGTGAATGGCGAGATCGTGGTCGCAGTTGAAGCATACGAGATAATGGCGGTTGCCTTTGTGGTTGCGGAAGAAGAGGTTCTTGCAGTGAATGCTGCCATCGTCCTTCCACCATCGTTTCGCTTCCTCGATGGTTTTGCCTTCGGGGTGGTTGTAGCAGGTGAATGGGATGTTGTGTTCTGAAAGGTAGTTTAGAACCTTTACTTGTCGTGTAGATATCTGTTCCATAGCTTCAATGTATTTATTTCTTACAAAAATACAACAAATCATGTATAAACAAAAGCTATTCAATAATAAATCTATATCTTTGTATTAGTAAAATCAATAGCATCTATGAATTCAATCAAGCGTTATTTCATCTGGCTACGCCGAATGTCGCACAGTCGTGGTCTCGGGGTGCAGTCGCCGTCGGCATATCGTTTCATACGCTATGTCATCAGCGAGCACTATCCGTATTATGCCTACGATGATTTGCGCAAGAAGTACCCTGCGCTCGATTGGCTGACACGAAAGCGTATGGAGCTCTATTTCCGTCTCTCCAATTTCTGCCGTACTAAGCAGATGGTCGATTATAGCGAGGAGAGCAGTCTGCTTGCCGATTACGTAAGGCATGGATGCTGTGCGACACGAGTGCTTAATGTCTATAATGAGGAGGTCGACGCACTCAATGCACGTCTTATGAGAATCTGTCCGATTGACGGCTGCGACGACTTTCTTGAGATTGCGCTCGCAGAATCGGACCAGGAGTCTGTGTTCGTCGTAGAGGATATCTGCACCAACCCCGTGGCTTCGCGAATGTGGCAGCGCCTTGTAGAGAGTGAGAAGGTGAGTGTGAGCTACGATCTTTATTATTGCGGCATTGCCTTCTTCGATACCGACCGTCACAAGACTAATTACATTGTAAACTTTTAGACTTCACGCCCCATCAGTATATCGACAAGAACCATTAAATAGAACGATGCCTATGAAGCTATACACACGACATGGTGACACGGGACAAACCTCGCTTGTAGGCGGCAAGCGTGTGTCGAAGGACGACATACGTATCGCCGTGTGTGGCGACCTTGACGAGCTGAACGCCCATATAGGACTGCTCCTCTCGTTCGGCGTGCCTGAACGAGAATCTGCTGTGCTCATACACGTACAGCAACTGCTGTTTCATATCGGCGGCGAACTGTCGAATCCCGACTACATGATGAGCTCGCACCTCACAACAGCCGACATCGCACAGCTCGAAAGCTCAATCGACACGCTCCAGCAGCAGACTCCCGAGCCCACCACCTTCGTTCTGCCTGGAGGATGCGCTGCAGCAGCCGAGTCGCACATCTGCCGCACCGTGACACGCAGGGCAGAGCGTAGCATGGTAGCCATGTCGCACCAGTATCGAGTAGACCCGCTCGCGATGCAATATGTAAACCGTCTGTCTGACTATTTCTTTGTTTTGGCTCTCAATTTAAACTTTATTTCATCCATAGAAGAAAAAAAACTCTATATCTCTTGCAAATAACGCAAAATTTACTATTTTTGCAATCGGTTAGAGCAGGGTGGCAATCCATGAAGAACAGTGCCTCGCGGCTCTTAGAAAAAACATATTAAAGTACGACATTTAAAACTTACGACTATGTATTGGACACTTGAATTGGCTTCCAAGTTGGAAGACGCCCCTTGGCCAGCAACTAAAGACGAACTCATCGACTATGCTATGCGTTCTGGCGCTCCGCTCGAAGTGCTTGAGAACCTTCAGGAGATTGAGGACGAGGGTGATGTTTATGAAAGCATCGAGGACTTATGGCCCGACTACCCCACAAAAGAGGACTTCCTCTTCAACGAGGACGAATACTAATCGCTTAAAAAGCTACACAAGCAGCTTAAAGCGTTGAATATAAGCGGTATAGGAATTGTACAACAACATTTCTATACCGCTTTTTCCGTTCTTTTACCGCAAAAATAAACTGCTCAAATAAGTATATTTTGAAGAATTAAATGATCAATAATCGGTACTTTATGAATTCTTTCTTCGCTGATCATTTAATTCTGATAAACTTTTCTGCTATCTTCGCATATAGAGTGCATAAAATCAAATTCATGTTATTGTATATGGGAAGAATATCGCGAAGCTTGAATGTAGACTTAAAGGCACAAGGAATGTTCGGATAATAAGATCATGCCTAAGAGTGTGTTGTACAACATCAAGGTCTTTATTTGTCAACTCTACTTAAAATAATTAGGTCCTATTTTTTGCGATACCAATATTAATTAGTAACTTTGGCACGCTAAATTGCATTTTATGTGCAATGACGGCATGTAGCCCTACGCCGAAGTCGCTTGAAAGAGTGACGGTTGGTAGAGGGCAAACATAAGAAAAGCGTTATTGGCGCTTGGTTTTCTGGCATCTTGAAACTTCGAACACTTCATGGTCAGCTAAGAAACCTCGCAACGATGATGCCATGGGTATGTTATATACGTACCTTTCGTAGGTCAGCCTCCTAAGGGCTGACTCTATGGGAGTGTGCATATACATATCGGCGTGGGGGCTCGTTGCTCGTTTCGGCTGACGGGTAAGTTCGAAGACCTCAAGATGTGAAGCGAGCGACAAGGGGCTTCACGCTTTTTCGTGCTTACACTAAAGTACACGACCTAAACAAGAAACAGTCCGAACGGAGCCATAGGACACAAACCTTGAAGTCTGGCTCTATGGGCAACAGCATAAGACAAAGCAGCAAAGACACTACGACGTGCGAATAAAATCGTGCAGTCGCAGAGTCTTTGCTGCCTTTTTGTTTTGTTAACATACAGTCTGACTTAAACAAAAGACAGAATATGAAAAGTACTAACGAGAACAACATTATTGAGACTATCGAAGAGTATGTTGGTAGTTCACCAATACGCCCAGTGCTTATATGGTTTCATTCAAATCCCGACATTGACAACGCAAGACGTGCTATCAGCGAGATGAACGGTTGTGCGACTTGCGGACATGCACTTTACATAGACAAAGCTGGGACAATCCAAACGATCACTCCGTCTGGAGATGATGAACAGTTCATTATTCCTAGAACATACAACGAGAACACCAAGTTCTTCCTGTTCCACTGCTATATGGAACAGTTAAGAGGAGAATATCTTAAATATGCTTTAGACTTGATGTATGAGACCAAGCTTCCTGTGGTATATCTTGCCAACGACTATTCCAAGGAAGAAGAGCCACAAGCTAATGTCTCGGCGTTTGAGGAATGGGAGTATGAACAAGAATAAAAATCATTAGAAATAAAGACTATGGAAAAAGAAAAGGACTATGCTTCTGCCCCTAATGATGAATTTCGAACCGCTCGATAGGAAGTAGACATGAACGAATAAAAACATAAACTTATGCCACGTTACAATGTATATTTCAAGTCTGAGAATGCAAGTCCTTGGGATAGCAACAGAAGTTGTTACACAGTAGACGCTTCGGGCGAAGCTGAAGCTATCTCTAAATGGGAAAGAACAAGCTATGTTACCAATGGCAGTTGTCGCAACAAAGTTGTCGGAGTTGAAAAGATTGCCTAGCAGTCAATAACGACAATGTTATTCAGGTGCATTTCGTTAAATTATAATGAAATGCACCCTTATATTTCTTCTTGACAGAATACTACGCTAACAGACAACCTTACCTAACTGTATATTTCACGACATATTCCAGATAGATGTCATCGGTATAGCGTAGTTTAATATCTTTCCTGTTTTTCCGACACTTCATTCCGGTTTATCCGATAATGACGATAGTGGACAGAGGCATAAAAACATATACCTTTGCATCAGAATAATAAAATACAACAATGGAGAAATATCATATAGGACAAGAGATTCTGAAAGAGGTAAAGGCGAAGTGTCCTTCGGTGGCAGCCTTTGCCAGAGAACTGTGCAAGTCGAACTCTGCCACATACGAGATATTCGGAAAGACAAGTCTCGACACCGACTTGCTGCTGAAAGTATCAAAGCTGCTGGACAGAGACTTCTTCCGAGAATTCTCGGAGAAATGTCTGAACGGAGAAGTAGCGGTGGTAGACAAGCAGACGGCAGAAAACAGCATCTCGCTACTCTTACCAGAAGATAAACTACATACATTATTGCCAAGCCAAACAATGGATGTGGTGGAAGAATATCTTCTGATGCCACGCAAAAAGCCGCTCGTAGTGTTCTACTATGGTGTACGAAGTCGCAACCTCCCCCGTTTTGTATGCAAAAAGGGCGAGGAGATATATGGCGAAGGCATGGTGAGAAGGATAAGGCTCGACCCCGTAGAACTGATGCGTTTTGAGCTTGGCGTGATGTCGCTCGCCAAAATGCCGCAGAAGGTAGTCGTGATAAAATGTACTATGGCAAGAGACTATAACACCCATGTACTCATTGCCGAAATACTGGCGGAGGAGTCGGGAAAGCACGTCGTGCTGCTATGCCTTGACCCTATTCATATTCCAACGCTGCCAAATGGACGAGTGGTGTTGAAGTCGTTCGCCGTATCTACCTTCAACTCCTGGCACCAACGTGCGCACATATTCATAGCAGATGGTATGGAAAAGCGTTTCGCTTACCTCATCGAACTGTTCCAAGCCATCAAAGGCAAGGGATATATGGACAGAATATACGACAGCATAGAGGGCAACGAGAATTGGGCAGACACCTTGAAAGATTTGCTGGAAGAGGCAAAGCAGAATCTCACCACTTTCGAAGACATAGTGTTGGAAGAAAGCAGCGATAAGGACAATCGTCAGGTGGAATATCATCAAGTGAGCACCATTCAGCCTTCTGTTAACGACTTGAATCGTCCAGAAGGGATTTCGCATATCCGCACCCATCTGCGCTACCGCATGATTAAGGAGACTGGCGAGATATTAGAGTATGAGCCCATGAGCTTCGACCAAGTGAAGGAAATGATGTTGAAACTTGCGACATCAACAGTATCATATCAATAACAAGATACCTATACCGCTTTTTCCGTTCTTTTACCGCCAAAAAATTGAACATTTGTTTTGTCTTTTAATCAATATTCTGTAACTTTGAGCGTATTTTCATATTATACGCAAAAAATAACTAAGATAAATATATAAAAGCCTATGGCAAATTTATCAAAGTCAAAATACATCACTTATTGCCAATGTCCCAAAGCATTGTGGCTGAAGCAGTACAAACCAGAAGAAATGGTTATCGACCCATTGACGCAGGCACGTTTCGACGCAGGCACCGAAGTGGGCGAACTGGCTAAGCGTCTGTTCGGCGATTTCGTGGAGGCAACCACCTATAAGACGGCTGCCGACGGAACACAGCGCCTCGACCTCGGAGCGATGGCAGCAGCCACACAGAAAGCCCTTGCCGAAGGTGCGGAGAACATTGCCGAGGCGGCGTTTATATACGACGGATGCTATTGCGCCGTCGACCTGCTGCACAAGACTCCACATGGCTATGCCATCTACGAGGTGAAAAGCAGCACCAACCTTAATGAGCTGGAGGTGTATGCTCAGGATGTGGCATATCAGAAATATGTACTCACCAACTGCGGACTGAACATCACTGGCACTTATCTTGTAAACATTGATAACGAATATGTGCTTGACGGCAAACTCGATGTAAAGGGATTCTTCCGCATAAACGATATCAGCGAGGCGGTTGCTAACGAATATGTCAAGGTGCCAGCCCAGGTAAAGGCTGCGAAGAAGGTGCTCGAAGGAGGAGAACCCAAGCAGGATTTGGCAGAATACTGCAAAAAGCCATACGCCTGTTCGTTCTGGAACTATTGCAGTCGCAATGTCATCCCTTCACCATCAGTATTCGATCTGTACCGCATGTCTTTCAAGAAGGCATTGGAGCACATGAACGAAGGCCGTCTGTCGTTGGAAGATATGAGACAGGAGAAGCTCACCGACCTACAGCAGTTGCAGCTGGAATGCACATTAGGCAATACTTCCTATATCAACAAGAAGGCTATCGGTGAGTTCCTGAAGAAGCTCTCCTATCCGCTTTATTTCCTCGACTTCGAGACCGAGCAGACCGTGATACCGAAGTATCAGGGTACGCATCCGTATCAGCAAGTCACGTTCCAGTATTCGCTCCATTACATCGAGCATGAAGGTGGCGAACTGAAGCATCGTGAGTTTCTCGGCATATCGGGCGAAGACCCTCGCCGTGCCCTTGCCGAGCAACTTTGCAAGGACATCCCGCTCAACGTCTGCACCACAGCCTACAACAAGGCTTTCGAGTGTACGCGTCTGAAGGAACTGGCAGAGGCATTCCCCGACCTGGCGCCGCATCTTCTCAACATCGAATCGCACATCGTAGACCTTCTCGATCCGTTCCGTGCCGGCTATTACTATATGCCTGCCATGAATGGCTCGTTCTCCATCAAGAAGGTGCTCCCAGCATTGTTCCCCGATGATCCGGAGCTCGACTATCACAACCTCAGTGGTGGTGTTCAGAACGGCGGCGAGGCAATGAGCATTTATCCTCAGATACAGTTTATGGAGCCGGAAAAGCAAAAGAAGGCTCGTCGGGCATTGCTCGACTACTGCTGCCTCGACACGCTGGCAATGGTGAAGCTGTGGGAGAAGCTGAGGGAAGTGAGTAAAGAATAACACTCTTATATAAATAATATTAACATTTTAATGATATTGAATTATGGCCAAAAAAGCTAGTCAATTTATCTTTAGAAAGGATTATGAAAAATGGTTGCTTAAACAGGGCGTAAAGTCTGTTGGAGCTTATTGTCCACAAGATAAATATAAATGCAATGGCAAAGACTATTTGTATTTAGATCTTATTGGTGTTTTCGCAATAGAAAATGACCGCTTGTACGTGAATGCACTTTTCGAAGAGTGGAAAGCATTTATAGAAAATAAAAACCAAAACAATCTTAAGACCACTCTTAACCGCTTGTCTTATCTCCAGAAATATAGACAGTTCGTTGAAACTAAAGTCTATGGTAAAAAAAGATTGAGCGAAGCTGACAATGCGATTTTTAATAAAAAAGACCTAGAATCTGTACGTGATTCAATAAATAAATCGCAGAATCCAAAAGTAGATGGTATGGATTCGTTAATAGAGTATATTACTACAAAGCAGTTTATAAAGTTGGCAATAGAATCGTCTTACTTTTTCTCTCCCGACCTTGTGGTAAAAAGGTTTGAAGAGATTAAAGAATACATTTGCCAACAAAAGGTGGTAGATCCTGCTTTTAAAGACAAAGAAGTCAAGTATCTTCCTGCACGATACACTTCGAAAGAAGACCCGACAAACGCAGCAGATGGTGTACATGAGTGTGACCAAACAGTAGGTATAGTATATTTCAAGCTTCCAAACGCATCTCAGCGTCTCTGTGTTATCTATCAAGAAGGAGCAAGGGGTAAGAATAAAGAATGTGGTGAAAACACTTGTGGAGGTGGCAATGGCAATACCAGAGTGTGCCAATTGATTAAGGACCGTACAGGGTATGACCTTGGAACAACAACAAACAAAAAGCACTTCAGAAACTTTATCATTTCACACATTTGGGGTCATGCTATTGATCCACGTTACTTTACAAATCTGTGGAATATCGTTATAGTTCCAGCATGGGCTAATCACTTGTTGGACAAAGATGAAAAAGGTACTTTAGCGTCCACATTCAAAGCTACAATACAGAAAATCATTACTGAGCTATATGATTTTAATAATTTTGGCTGGGCGTCTATACAAATGACACCTCCTTCTTACAACAATAAGGAAGTCATTAGCGGTAGATATCAGATAAATATTATTGAACAGAAGTCTGGCAATGCGCCTTTGGGCGAAATTAGGAAAAAGCCAGTCTCTATATAATCATCTTTCCTGATTTTCCGGCATCACATTCCGGTTCTTCCGAATAACTAAACTGGGTGCAAAGGCAAAAAAGCATTACCTTTGCACCCAGTTTTATTCTCTTAAGCAAAATAGAGTTATGACAATATAAGTAAAGAATACGAATACTATAGAAGATATGAATACAACACTAACAAAAGAAGATCAAGCAATAATCAAGAAAGCCAGACGCAATAAGTGTTCTGGACCAATCTACAGCGAGGATGGACTTCGTTTGTTGAAAGTACTCGGCAATCCAGAGTACCTTGAAGTGAAAGACGGTGTGAAGGCAATCTGTGACTATGCATTCCTAGGACTTAACAATCTTCATGATATGGTGTTGCCAGCATCTGTTGTCGACTTGGGCGAAGAAGCGTTTGCAAGCTGCCACGAACTCTTCAAGATAACAATGCCTGGAGTAGAATTTATCGGGAAAGAGTGTTTTGGTCTTTGTGATAATTTAAAGGAAATAGCCTTACCTGAGACATTGCGCCAGATTAGAGCAGGTGCCTTTGCTTGCTGCAAAGCTTTGGAAGAGATAAAAATTCCAAGTCACCTGAATATTATCGACAAGTCTGCATTCAGAAGTTCCGGGCTGAAAAGTCTCAACATCGTGATACGTGATGACTGCGAATGCTGTATTTATGACAAAGCCTTTGCAAGTTGCAAGCATCTGGAGTCTGTATATCTAAACAAGAATGTGAAGATTGTGGAGCGAATGGCGTTTGCCGACTGCACTTCACTAAAGACGATTGAGTTTGAGCAGCCGTCATTGACATGCTGTGCTGGTGAAATAAACGCAACGATGCTTATCGGCTGCACATCTCTCGAAAAGATTATGGTGCCAAAGAACAAGTACAACCATTACCCAGACTTCAATATCCATGGCTATGAGTCCGATCAGTTTGAGACTCGCGACTTCAATAGTCTTGTGACTCCGAAGGAATAACCTATGAGATTACGCCTCGTGTGCGCTACAAAAGAAAGTCACATTTAAAAAAGAATCATGCTTTTGGAGTATTTGACCACAGTATACTATCGCATTGAAGGCAAACCAAATGACCTTCAAGATATATATGACCAGTATAGGACGCTTCTAAACAAGAAACTGCTTGAAGAGGGTAAAGACAAGTCTGTATCTTACGCAAGTATGGTGTATAGTCTCGGAGTAGATACCAAAGAACAATATCTTCGGGGCAACATCATAAAATGTGAGTTCGTAGATAATTCATTGAGTATTGAAGCCGAGGAAGATTGGGTGACGGCAGACTTCCGACATCCGCTTGAAAGCCACTATGAAGGTATGACCATATACTATATGGTGGAAAGTTATTGCGATGGGACTTATGTAACAAATGATGCAGAGGGGAAATATTTCCCGACACGCGTCAGTGTGGACTTTCATTTGAAAGAACCGGTTTTGTGTGGTTACGAGCGGTTCAACAGTATGGATGAGGCATTAGCCTATTTCGCACGTGTCTTGAAACGTGACACTCTTACTGTTGATGACATCCACAAGTGGAACTGTGAGCATTGGAAGGACGGCTTCATCTATTTCAATGAGTATGAGGTTGATTTACGATGATGCAGTTGTCGAGATAATAACAGAGAAAGCCGAAACGCTGGAAAGGGAGTAGGCAAAACTTTTCAAAAGACGTGAGACATGTTTCTCTTTCTATGTGGAATCTTGATAGTTGTGTTTGGCGGCTACATACTGATAAGTATCATACAACTCGCATTCATGATTATCGGTTGGATTATCCAAGCCATATTCAGTATCTTTGAATAAGATAGGCTTCGGCTCAGCATAACGTTCAAGCAAGCTTGACGTTCTGCATTCGCCTTGCACTATCTTTGAATAAGATATGATTGCAACAAAAAGTTAATTTTTTGTTGATTTTCTATGGTCTGATTTTTTTATTTCAGAAAAACAGGGTAAATTTCGCGCGACAACTAAAAACATTAAAGATATGATGAACAACAATTCTACAACAAACAGTGAAAAGAAGCCTATTATTAATAACGATGAGGCTTTGCGTCTTATCGACCTCATCCAGCAGGGCGACTCCAATGCGGAGAACGAGTTGACAGAACTCGGTTCTGTCTTTGTCAAGGCTGTAGCAAAGCAGTATGTTGGCAAGGGTCTGTCAAAGGAAGAACTTATTGCTGCCAGTCGTTACGGAATGTTACGTGCCAGCCATAAGTTCGACAAGTCGCGTGGCTTCAAGTTTGCCTCGTATGCCGTATGGTGGATGCGCGAAGCTATTCTGCAAGAGATTCGTAAAAAAGAAAATAACTAAACGACAAAAGAATATGATACGCAAAAATTGGGGTGACGACGGTGCACTTACACTCATCAGAGTGGTTCTTGAAAGGACTGAGGACCAAGAGTTGAGAGAACAACTGCTGGAGTTTCTTCAAAACAACGAAGAGCTACGGTCAGATGCTCACAAGAAAGACTTCTACGGCTTTGCCACCACTCTTGCCAAGGAGTGGCTGGCAAGTCATCAATCATAAAGTAACTAAACAAAATCACAAACAATGAAAGAGATTGATGTAGAAATATATATAAATTGGGATAATAACGGAGCTACTGTCAAATTCTCTGACGAGGAAGCGGAGAAGTTGCTGGCATTATGGAAAGAAGCCCAAGATACAATTCTCAAAGACATGGAGGAAGAGGACTATTGGGAGAAGTTCGACCCTTGGTTGCAGGAGAAGGCTCCAGACCTATACGAGAAGATAATGAAAGCCTTCCACGAGGAATTTTGGGAAAGAATAGGTTGCTATTCAAGTGATGAAGGTGATGATTTTGTCTCTATTTCTTATGATATAGACGGAGCGTATCTTGACGACAGCAATAAAATCGTCATCAATCAGATTTTTCCTCCATCAGAATAAAGTTCTAAACGAAAAGAAAATGAAAATATATCTGAAAGTAAAGAAAGACAATGCCTATCGCGTTGACAGCCTTTGGAGCAAGCACATTAAAGAGCAAATTCTGGAAACTGTCAAAGAAGTAAGTAAGAATTGGATGTTTGAGCCGAAGTTATATCCTATGTTTTATCAAGAGGATACGCATAGCCACTTTGTTGAAGCAAACAACGAACGTTTCTTCTTCGAATGGTTGATGTACGAGCTTTGCTTTGTGTGGGAATTAAACGATTTCGAAGGATACGAAGACGAGTACTCTGATCTTGCACGCGAAAGAGATGTATTTTTAGATAAAGATAAGGTAGAACCTCCCAAAGAATACGTCTATATCGGTTCGTACATATATGAACAGGAAGAACCGCTTACTCTCCCAGGACTTGTGTTCGACCCCGAATACGCAGAGGATGATGGTGAGGTTTTGGCAGAATGTATGTTTACGAGTGATTTTGAAGACGAAAAATTAAAACGGGAATATATGTCTAATGGAAACTATGAGGAATGGGAAAAGGATGTTCCAGCTTTGTAGCATAGCCTTGTTGGCATTGTCTATATGCTCTTCATGTTTGAACAAGTCTTCCGATACAAGTCTCGATAAGAGCTATGGTAAGTCTGACTCTACCGAGACTTACCACACAATAGTCTCTGACGACAGTCTCGTGACAGCCATCTGGCATGACACAGGCGAAGGCGGAACCGCACCCGATATCGACTGTGTGGTGAAGTTCAAATCCGCAGACGGCAAGCAGCACAAAGAGCATCGCCCTCTGCTTCGACTTGCTCACCCTGATGATGATTACAGCCACCATGAAGTGCAGAAGATAGTGAGCCTTGACGATGAATACGGCAATCGCTCTTACGTGTTCTTCCTGTCTGCCAAAGTGGGAAGCAACGAATACGCTCACGACATTGTGGCTTTCGAGATAGCCGGTGACAGTCTGCGATCATTGTACAACTATACCATAAAATAATTGAAATATGGGCATTAAAACATTCCTCGCATCACTAATGATGCTGATAACCATAGCCGTTATGTGCTCGCCGCTATACCTTGTTTGGCTCGGATTGACGATGAGCGGCTCTGCATTAGTGCGTATAGGCTTGATAGTCGTCGGACTTATCCTGTGCAGACTATTCAAACCAATATCCAACTTGTTTGACAAGGATTTCAAGATCTTCTAAAAAGCAGGATGTCGAGTCTTTTCTAAAAAGTCTAAGACATCCTGTTGGCTGTACCAGTACTTATCACCAATTTTTGAATAGGCGAGCAATCCTTGCTCTCTGTATTTTTGTATAAGCCGTTCTTCAACACCAAGCACTTTACACAATTCTTTATTGTTGTAATATTGCGGTTGAGTAACACATTTATCTTTGAGCATAGAGACTTTTAGAGTTAAGTCTCTGACTTTCGACACAATGGCTTCCCATTGTGTCTTTTCAATAAGCAGCATCTCTTTCTTTTCTGTCATAATTTTTAAAGTTAGTTCTAAATATATAATAATGCGTATTAGCAAAATGCTTCACGTTTGTTGTTTGCCATAAATTCATCAATGTCTGTTTGGGTGTACCAATACTTATCACCACATTTGCTATAGGACAGCAAATCATTATAGCGATATTTACGTAATAGCTTCTCGTTTATGCCAAGTACATCGCAGATTTCGTGGTTGGTGTATATGGTCAAACCTCTTTTTCCATTCATATCTCGAATTGCTTTTTCGTTTTCTTCCAAGCTTGCCATCAGCTTATTGATAGTTTCATTATCTACTTTCTTATAATATTCTTTCATCTACTCAAAAATTAAATTTTGGCTTGTATAGGAAGTTGGATAATAAGTCTATTGTTGAAGCTGATTTGTATTTTTTTTTGAACTTTTTTATGCAAATTCTAAACTTTTTCATCAAGACTCAATACAAGAGAAAAAGAGTTAGATAAAATATTTTATTAATTTAAAATTTTAAAATTATGAAGAAGTATGTAAAGAAAATGTTGGTGGTTCGTAAGAAGGCCACAGTTTTGGTAGAGTGTGATGAGGAGATTCTTGATAAGGTAGTTGTAAGATGTCGTAAACACTCTGGTGAAGTTTATGTTTATTTCAAAACTGGTGAAGGTCGAAAGTTGCGAAAGTTGAAGAAGATAAGTTCGGTGGAGAAGTCTCATGTAAAGCCAGAGACTTCCACCCCAACAACCCCCGAGACAACAACATCAACAAATACCACCCCTAATATTAATAAGGTGACAATCGTAGATGAAGAACCTAAACGCCAGATTTGTTGGAGAAAGTTCAGAACAGAGATAAGTAAGGTCGGTGGTATCGATGTTTACATGAAGTCTTGTCGCGATAATACCACCATCGAAACAATTCTCTTAAAGTATCCAGACTTTCTGAGAGGTATCAAGCTCTATGAAGGGGGAAGTAAAGGCGTGTGGAAGCTTATTGTTCAAAAAAAGATAGAAACAGTCCGTAATATCTACGAAAGATACTTCATGGACATTAATCAATTCCTTCTCTAATAAAAAAGTTGGAGAAAAAATAAACTTTTATCATCGCTTTTATAATAAGCGATGATAATGAAAAATGAGTTTTAAATTTTAGTGATGTAGAGACTCGTCATTATTATATAATAATTTATCCAGCAATGGAAGGGTGTAAGATGTCTCCTTTAAGTACATCTTCAAATTAAAATATAAATATGGGAAAAAATAAAATTATGCCTGTTGCCCTAGTTTCAGACATGACAGGTGAAAAATTGGTATTTGAGTCAAGACGCAAGGCTGCAATCTTTTTAGGTGTAGAATACTCGTATTTAAAACAATACCTTAAGAATGGACGCGGGCATCTCGTGAAGAAAGGCTATTATGTCGAATTGTTGCCTCAAGAGCCAGTAAAAGAAAACGCTTTGTTTTAAGCGAAGAGGTTAGAGGTGTCCCTCTTGTTGTACACCTTATTATATATGCACACAATGAGTTGCATTAAAATGCCGCATAATAGATTTGTGTTGTCTGCGGCAATCAGATTATTCACTAGGCTTAAGTAAAAACAATTATGGAGTAGGGTGCACACTCTCCTTAATTGTTTTGAACGAGCTACAAAATAAAGATTATAACAATGGAAAGTAATAACATGCAGAGTCAAGTGTTGGATGGTTCTGCGACAATTAAGGGAGGGTCTGACTCTATGAGACTTTCATCAGACTCTATTGATAATGAGAAGGAGAATGTCTCTAAGTTTATGAATTACGAAAACGGATATTTCTCATATATCCGATTAGGGCAAGAAGGAACATGTAGATACTACGAAAACATAGACTCTGCCTATCATTATGCATTACGGGAATGTGAGACTCGATTAAAACAAGGAATATATGGAAGTAGAATGTCGTTCATCGTTACAGGTCCAGATCATGCTCCGATATTTAATGGTGAACCCAAAAGAAACGGAAAAATAAAGTTCTCCATATATAATGGTAATGGCACCTCATATCTCGCAACTATTACAGACGAACACAACAAATCATTTTTTCAAACTAATATTAATGCTATGAAACATACAGAAATTACAACAAGCAACAGAACAGTCACAACAAACAAGGTGTCTTTCACTAATTCGGAAGATGCAGACCTTATCAATTTCAATGCAAGCATCTTCATAGACAAGAATATTCTTACCGAAGATAATGTCAAATTCTTGTGTCTTTCAAAGGAGTCTGCTCAAAATATGGCGAAAATAGTACAAGAGACCGCCATTGCTTATAAAGATGCAGACAACGAAACATTCATGAAAGCTATACATAAAGTCTCAAAACGAATGATAACCGTAACAAAGAGACTGGCTTCCGGCAGGTCAACTGACGATACTCATTGCAGTATGCACGATGACTTGCTTTATTGTGCTGCACATTGCAAGTTATATGATTCTTTGTTTGACGGATCAAACACTTGGAGAAAAACACCGGGCAAACTCAATTATAATAAACTGGAAGATGCCATTATTGATATGTATGACCGAGGACAGAAGATGCTTCTTGAAGTTTCTGAGAAGAAATCGAAAAAGATGACAGACGAAACAACACATACAAAACGAGAGATTACGATAATAAATGATTATGGGCGTCAGACATTCAATGATATTGTACAAGCAGTCACCTCTACTATTATGACTTATGCAAAACCATCAGAAGACACATTATTCTATTTGAATATGAAAGGATCAACACTTGATTCGGAAGTCAAGTCACTGACCAATAATGTAGTAACAGTAACACAAAACAACAACCTGATGATATTCAAGACTATTTCAGATACTTCAGAAGAGCTGAATGTAAGTGACTATACGGACAACGACACACTCAGAAAAGAAGTGCGTGCAACCATAGCAAAACTTATTATATGTGCCGCACTGTCAGATAAAACACGCCAACTTATTTCAAGTGTAGTTGATTTGACCTCTATTGAAACTTTCGTCAGTTCATCGTTCAAGATGGCTGCCTAATTATTAATCCGACTGTTTGAAAATCAGGAATGGTTTTCAAACAGTCACTAAAAACAAATAAAACAGATGAAAAACATAACGATGTTCACCCTTTTCAGTGGGTATGAGTCTCAGATGATGGGACTTCTTGATGCTGTAAAGAAATTTAACAACCGTTTCAAAGCAGAACTTGTTGGTTGGTGCGAAATTGACAAAGCTGCACGACTTGTACATAATCTTGTATTTCCCGAATATGCAGACAGATGTTATCCAGATGTCAGAGAAATAGATTGGAACAAAGTCTCTGATTTCGACATACTTTTCTATTCTAGTCCATGTCAGAGTGTTAGTCGAGCTGGGGCACATGGCGGTATAGAGAAAGATTCAGAAACTAAGTCTTCGTTGATATGGGAAGTAGAGAGAGCCATTGCAGTAAAACGCCCGAAATGGCTAATCTTGGAGAATGTGGAAGGACTGCTTGACCCTAAATTTATGAATGACTATTTGTTATGGACGAGAACAATTTCAAGCTATGGTTACAAGAGTGTATTCAAAGTCCTTTGTGCAGCAGATTTCGGAATACCACAGAACAGACGAAGGGTGTTTTTAATTTCTAAGAGAATAGACAAAGATGAGGATTTTAATTTTGAATGGCCAAGTAAGTTACAGGAAATGCCCAAACCTGAGACGCTGCTTTCAGACAGAGTTGATGATGACTATTATCTCAGCAAGGAAGAGACAGATACCTTTGTAGACCTTATCAAGAATGCGACATATGGATACACAAGTTCTATAGATGCGAGTGCCGGTTATCCGACTAAAATTCTGACTTCTCAATTAGACAAGCGTATTTCCGTCATGGTGTCTCCATTATGTAAGAATGGTGCTATCCCGACACTAATGACAAGTATTCAAGGTGGCAATCTTACATCATTGACAGGATGCCGAAGAGAAAAAGCACCATGCGTTATAGAAGTTTGGACAGGCAAGAAAGGTTTGCAACCTCAGAGCCTAAAAAGTCAAAAGGTATCATGTCAACAAGTTAAGGCTGAAAGAGAATGTGCTGACAAGGAGCGCATCCTAAAATTAATAAACAGCCTTAAACATGGCCAGTATCTCAGAATTAGGCGACTTACTCCTGAAGAATGTTTCCGATTTATGGGTGTTGAACAATTCTACATCAATAGAATATTGAGTCCTTACGAAACATTAAAGAAAGAATGTTATACAGAAGAACAGATAACGAGACTTATGGCCATAGATGGTCGTAAATGCAAGACTTCGGACTTTTCTCTATATGGTAGAGTTGGAAACTCAATCGTGGTGAATGTGTTGACCGCTATCTTTTCCGCTATCATAGAGCAATTTCCAGACTCTTTTGATGATGTCTACGAAACGTCTCCAGAAGAATTGAGAGGTGCAAGAAAACGAGAAAGCCAACGTAAGTATTATGAAAAACATAAAGAAGAAATACGTCGTAAAAGCCGTGAATATCATAGACAACAACGAGCTAACAAAAGGAATCAATAAACAAAATGTGTAACTTTGTAGAGACCACGCAAATGGTCTCTACATTAAAAATAAAAAGAATATGAGCAATATAACAAAAGAAATAAACGGTAAGGAATATACATTCGATGTAACTACACTCGACATCAAACTTGTTTATTATGGTGGATTCTATGGTACTGACATCAGAGTAGACGTAAATGTCAAATGCAATAATAATGAAGATGAATTCTCTGTAGAGTTATGTTATCCTATGGGTGATGCATACGATTATTATAGTGAGATGGACTATGCGGACTTGGCTGAGATGTTTGGTGAAACAGCCGAAGAAATAGAGTCTGATTTCTCTGCATGGTATGACAAGCATAGTGATAAACTTGAAAAGGATTATGTCAATCTGTTTATTGATGAGTGTTTTTGGGAAGATGAAGAACCTTTTCAAGAAATGGTACTCGACGAATTGTTGAGTGATAAGAGTGACAACAAAGACGAATTACTTGCCCTCATTGTTTCAGACTCCGATGAAATAACGACTATAGAAACAGACGAAGATTTCATGTATATCCCTGATTTTATGGACGATGAAACAACAGATGAAGAGTTCGAAAATATCCTTGAATACAGAAAAGGGTATCCGTGTGATGGTTGGGGTGCTCCTAAGGAATATAAGTTATTTACGGTTATAGTTAACAAGTATGTGAGGTTTGAGGTAGAGATGTATCTCAGCAAATATGCTGCATGCAACTATGAAGTAGGTGTCGGTTGGGGCAATATATTCGAGTATGCCAATGACATGCTTTCAAAGTTTTTGTCACGCGAGAATATAAAGACAATCAAAGACTTGAAGGACTATCTGGCTAACAATGAGAATAGAATATTGTTGGAAGATTGATAGTTATTCAGAATGACAATTTGTGCGTGTTGCTCCGCCTTTTACGGTCTTTCACTACGAAATAAAATGATCGAAAAGGTTGACACCGCAATATAATCACTTGATACTCAATACGCCTTGTTCCTCTTCAACGAGGACGAATATTGATAGGCTTCTAAGAGCATAAAATCAAGAAATACAAAGAGTTAAGCATCGCAGATTGCGACCGCTTGACTCTTTTTTATGCCCTTTTACCGCCTTTTACGGCCAAATAAATGGTTGCAAAACAGGTTGCTTCTCCGTGACCCGGCTTAAACTTTTCTGAAAACTGTCGTAAAAATAGCGTACCTTCGCTATAGACAAATAAGTAAGCATTATGGGAAAAACAACCAGACCATATCCTACCGGACATTTCCGGTTATACAAGACCAGCCGTTCCAAGGCCGACCGGCCTATGGCTGTGCAGATAGAATACAGTTTCAAGTCAGTGGCTGTGCGTCGGGCAACCGGCATCATGGCCAAAGAATCGGAATGGAATCCCAACGAAAACCATCGGCGTGGCGGTGTCCGCTCGAATTACGGGCCTGACTATAGAAGTGTCAACAACCGTCTGCTTAAGAAAGTGACCGACCTTGACACCGCCATATCCGAATGGTGCAACAAGCATCCGGGACAACTGACTACGGACATAATCAAGGCTTTTCTTGATGGACTGCCCACGACACGAGAAGACGAAGGTATCGACTTCGTAGATTTCACCAAGGAGATCCTGAAAAGTGAACTGCAACGGAAAAAGATAGGCCAGAGTGTCTACAAGAACGGCCTGAGCAGTCTGAATATATTCGGTCGGTTTCTGAAAGCGACGAAACTCGGCACGTACGCTCCTGACAAAATATACGTCTCGGAGATTTCAGTCAAGATAATAGATGAGTATGTGAAATGGCGCCGCGAATACAAAGAGAATACCGACGAGACAATCAACCATGCTCTGACACCTCTGCTGAAAGGATGTTCGCAGGCAATGAGCAAAGGCTATATCTCCCCAGAACTCAATGCGACCATCCAGCAGATGAGACTGGCAAAGACGGTTTCACTTCAACCTGATGCGTCGTCCAAGGTAGTGTAAACAGAACTGTGTCACGGCTCTGATTTTTTATTCTTTCCCTCTTAT
>ERZ780026.423-NODE-423-length-18991-cov-5.2697_pt1 | contig 18991 bp, 18 predicted proteins | sample MGYA00511861_ERZ780026 | MGnify/ENA primary metagenome ERZ780026 (study PRJEB29588, sample SAMEA1972002) | human gut metagenome | biome: human gut; feature: human-associated habitat; material: faeces | place: Denmark | collected 2008/2010 ...
CTGACCGACGCGACCTTTACCGGCTCGCAAGGTCCATTTTGGTGGTTACTGGTGGTTAGCGCATTTTTCTCACTTTTACCATTCGCAAAACATTGACATTCAGCGACATTGTAAAACTTTGTATCGTGATACAAATCCCTGACGGGACAAAAACGGGACAAAACCACTGGAAAATAAAATCAAGAACGCTCTTTGTCGGACATCCCTTACCGTAGATACCTTTTCACGACGCAAAGGTACGATTTTGTCCCGTGAATACCAAGCATAACCCCATAAAATTACTACAAATATGCTGTCAAACAATACTTTCCGAGGAATTGGGCATTTTCAAGAAGATACATCAAATATCGGTACTCCATTCCTGCGATTGGGTGTAAAAGCCCTGTTAAAATCTGTTTTGCAGCTTTTGTACACTATGGCAACTTCACCGCTGTACAATGCACATCGGAAGTGTCCAAGCCGTTTGCCGGTTTTAGTGCTTCCAAATAGATGTTTAATCAACGTGTTATTCAAAAATGCGACATGGGATAATCGCCGGACAATGCGACAATGCAGACTTTGTACAATGCCATAAAATCGCTGATTTTCAAAGAATTAAATGATTATAATTCAGGCAATTATCCCATTCTAATTTATCCGAATTACAAATCAAACCATATACATTTGCGACCGAAATTGATTAACAAGACAATAAAATAGAACGATTATGACGGAAAACAGAAACTCGAAAATGAACCTCGAACAGGAACGCAGGATTATTGAACTCCAAGAACGGGTGAACCGATTGGAGAACCTTTGCTATGCGGCCAAGGAGGTATTGAATCTGGAGGAAGCGGCAACCTTTCTCGGCATAGCCAAAAGCACTCTTTACAAGATGACACATGAGAACCACTTGCCCTATTTCAAGCCTTCGGGAAAACTCATCTTCTTTGAGAAGAAAGCCTTGCTTGATTGGGTGCGTGGCGCAAAGTCGAAGTCCGTTGACGAAATCAAGGAGGAAGCAGCCGCCAAGATTCAGGAAATGAACGAAAGGCAGTAAACCATTATCATTCACACTAAAATTAAAGTAAAATGGAAGAGAACAGAAATTTGGAACAGGCCGGAGCAGCTTCGATCGTTTCCACAGGGAAGAAGTACGAGAGTAGAAAACGTGAAACCAGCGGAAAGGATGTATTGGCCATCCGCTCGTTTTTGGAAAGCCTGAGCGTTTACGAGGCGGACGCATTGCGCGTGAGCATCGCCATCGCTGACGGCAAGGCCACGGCAACAAACATTTCATCGGATGACCGCCTTGCGCTCAACCGCTATCTCAACAGCGGAAAGGACAACGAGCGTATGACTGCGGACAATGCGCAGGAACATCGGCTCAACCGTGCGTTTCAACTGTTGGAACGTGTGTCGGAGTTTTGCGACAAGCGGCAATTAGTCACGGTGAATAGGTCGTTGCTTTCCATCGCCGTGGACGCGACCGACATCAGCCGGGCAGTTACCTCACTTGACAAGCGTCCTGCATCGGGGCAACCGTTCCCTAATAATACTGGCACCAGCGGCGCAGGAAAGTAATTGTATGTAGATTGGAAAATCCAAGTGCCAATGTAAAATCAGACAAGTCTATGGCTGCATCCCGTTCCTTTTCTTCCCTTATTTCGGATTGGAACACTTTTTTGGACGGATGCTGCTTGTCGGCAATACAATTTTCCACTTAGGCATTACACAAAAGGATGAAGCCGTACAGGGTACAACGAAATACTAAACAGGCAATTCCGTACATACACTTGTACGGCTTCATTCCACTCTTACAGCAAAAGCATCACATTTATATCACACTTATAACAACAAAATTTTATGGACAAGGAAAAATACGGTTTCTTGCGCCCGACAGGGATTGAAACATTTGCGTTCATATTCTCCGCAGGAGCATTGCAATGGTTGCACGGGACAACAACGGATGATGACGGCAGGGAAATCGGCAACTTCACATTGTTTGGCGACCTCTTGGCAAGGATGGCTCTTGCGGACGGTACGGCCAAAGGTTTCCACAGACCGCTTATGCTTTCAGTCGGTCAGGCGCAGTATTCCGAGGAACTGCTTTCAACGCAATGGAATATGGGCAGGAAGCGCATCCGCCGCCTGTTGGACGAGTTGGAAAGGCTGGAACTCATAGACACCTACCGTTCAAGGGTTGCATCTGTGATGACATTCCCGTGCCTGTTGCAGTGGATGGCAAAGGATGGCAGCGTAGTTTCCAACCCGTTCATCCACAAACAAAGGGAAAGGACAGAACCGCTCTGAATGGCGGCAAACGGACTGATTGGCTGATTTCCCACTATTCCGTTGTCCCTCTATCCGGCAAACCATCCGGCGCATACAGGGCTTTCCAATGGCTAACGTAAGGGAGGAATGGCGTAAAGCGTCAGCGTTCAGTTGCGAGATATGCCGAGGTATTACCGCCTTCGGACGATATTACCACGACACTCTCTGGGCGGTCTGACAGCCCGTTGTCCTTGCCGCTCGCAGGCTCGCACCATCCCTTTTGTAGATACCGTTTTACGATTATTTAAGCGACATTAGTTATGGCACATAAAGAAGATACTTCCAAGCAGCAATCCGGACAGGAGAAGCCCGTTACAAGGCGTGACAAGGTGGTTGTCACCAAAGTCACGGAACAGGAGCTTGCACAAATCAAGAGTTCCGCCGACCAATGCGGTATGACACGCAGTGACTTCATCCGTGCGAGGGCACTCGGCTACAAACCAAGATTGAGGCTTTCCAATGCGGCATTGGATGGTTTGCGGCAGCTTGCGGCTTGCAGGACGGACATGGTGAACTTTGCCAATGCTTTGCATGGGTTAAGTGACAATGAGAAGATACGCCTTTTCCGCCAACAGCCGACCATGCTTGAATGGTACGAGAAAGTGGCGTATATCACGAACCGTGTCACCGACTTCTTGCAGTCCGCACAGACGGCCAACAGTTATCCGGCAGGGACAACAAATGAAGAAGCGAAGGAGGACGGAGCATGATAGCCAAGGCAAAGGCCGTAGCCCACGGTATAAGGGCGATGCTGTATGTGTCGGGTGAATCGAGAAACAAGAAACACCCCGAAAGGATTACCCGTATCTGTGACAACTTCATGTCGCAAGGCATGGACGCGACAGGCATTTTTACGGAAATGAAGTTCGCCGCGATGAACCACCCGAATATCAGGAACAATGTCATCCGCATGGAGATAAGCCCGGCGATGGAGCATACCAAGGACTTCACTTTGGAGGATTGGCAGCAACTGTGGCAGGATTTCGCCGCCGCTTTCGACATTCAGGAAATCCGCGACAAGTACGGCAAGGTAATTTCCAGCAGGACGAACATATCAGGCAGCAAATCATCCGTGTGGCTGCATGAGGAATCTAAGAGTGGCATACCGCACCTTCATGCCATCATCAGCCGCGTGGACGAGGACGGGAACATCAACAATGACCATGCCATACACCTGCGCGCACAACGGGCGGCGGAAATGATTGCAAGGCAAAGGAGATGGACTACAGCCATGCACATACATGAAACGAACATACCCCAAGTAAGTACCGACTGTATGGAAGCCTTGCGCGAGCTTGACAGATGGTCATGGGACGGTTACAAGGAACGGCTTGCCGCCAAAGGTTACGAGCTATATCTGCGTAAGGATAAGAAAGATGTCATTCGTGGTTATGTGCTTCTTAAAGGTAACACGAAATTCAAGGCATCGGAACTTGGTAAGGGGCGCAATCTGACCGCATCACATATCAAGCAGACATGGGAGAAACTGCATCAAGACAAGGCGCAACAAGTCCGCACTGCTACCAAACAGCCTGTTTTACCGACGCCGTCCGTTCCCAATGGTACGCAACAAAAGCCACAGCCTGTTATACGGCAAAGTAATCCTATATTCGAGGGCTACACGACCTATAAGCCGAACAGCCAACCTACGGAGTTTGATTATGACGGCAAGGCCTACAAGCGTTATCTCCCTGACAAGGTGCTTGACTTCTTCAATGATGAGTTCGACTACCGGGAACTGGCCAACTGGCAGGATTTGCAGAACTTGGCTATGGCTTACTTCACCCTTATAGCATCCCCCTATGAGGTGACATCAGGTGGAGGTGGTGGCGGCTCTCAGTCAGACCTCAAATGGGGACGCGACCCGAAAGAGGATGAGATTGAGTTTGCCCGAAGATGTGCACAAGCCGCTTCAAACAGAATCGGCAGACATCCCAAAGGCGGAATAAAACGCAAATGACAAACCTAAAAAACAGTAATGCAATGAAACAACCCGATACGGCGGCTCTCCGTGAGAGGCTTGCCAATTATTCGCCCGAAGATGAGTTGGAACAGGACAGGCAGGAACTTGAAGGACTGCTTCAGGAAATCAACTGCCAACTAATCGAATTTCGCAATCTGCTGAAAGAAATCAATGCGCTCAAGGAAGAGTTGTATGACATACACGGCAGCTTGAAGCATACCGCCCAACGTGAACGAACTGCCTTCAATGCCTTGGTTGCGGCAAAGGACAGTGCGGACAATATCGTGGACGGCATCAACCGTGCCATTGTCAAGGCGGAACAGCACACCGTCATCCATGCCAAAATCGGCACCGATGAACTGGCGAAAGTACATCAATGCACAGCCAAACACATCAAGGCCGAAGAAGAGCTGTTGGAGAAGCACAGCATCAAAATGGCCAAACACCTCCAAAGCAATGAAGGCATTTGGCTTTCCAACCGTTGGCTAATACTCGTAGTGATAGTTTTGGCTATCAGTTATCTCGCCGTAATCTTATGGGCTATATTCAGAAGATGAATACAACTTCTACTTTCCCAATGATTTGAACATTTTGGAAATGCAACGTTTCTTTTGTTCCATGTTAGGATGGACGTAAAGGTTGAGCGTGGTTGAAATGTTGGAGTGACCCAACAATACGCTGACAGTTTTATAGTCGCATCCGGCTTCAATGCAACGGGTGGCAAAGCTATGACGTAAGCCGTGATATTTCAGTTTGGGGATGTCGAGCTTCACCATCAAACCATTGTAATAGTTGCGATATGTGCGTGGCTCTGTTGGACGTTCATCGTTGGTAAGCACATAGAAATCTTCATTGACTACCTTTTTCAACGGTTTAATCATAGCCAACAATTCCTTGCTCATAGGAATTTCGCGGCAGGAGTTTTTGGTTTTAGGCGTGTTGATGATAAGTTCTGTATGCTTTTTCTCTCCCTCAATGATATAGATGCGCTCAATGGTGCGACTTACTGTTATTGTGCCGTCCGTTACATTGATGTCGCTCCACTTCAATGCGCAAATTTCTCCGATGCGCAGCCCGGTACTAAGACTGATATAGATGCCAAGCCCGGTAAAAGTGAAGTGACTTTGGATGTAGTTCAGAATCTTTCGGTGATTGGCAACAGACAGCACTTCCAGTTCCTTGTTGGTGGAGGTCGTGGGGTACTTTATATCCCATTCATAATAGGTCATCCACTCATTTTTGACCCCAAATTTCATTACCATTTTAAGGACTATCAGAATGTCCTTGACTGTTTTAACGCTCAAACCACGTTCCAACTTTTGCAAGACGAAAGCCTGCACCTCCTGTTCGTGAAGCGAATCACCATCTCCGAAATAAGGAAGAACGTGGTTCTCCAAGATTAACACATAAGCCGCCATCGTGGACTGCTTCACATAAGGGCGCTTGTATTCTTTCCAAGCCGCCGCAATTTCTCTAACTGTTTTATGAATCATGATTTCTAAATAATTGGTTCTTATAATTAGAGAAATATAGTGTGCGATGTTCCGGCTTTACGATTCCCGGAGTTTACGGAAGAATGGGAATCTGTCCTTTTAGAAGATGTGGCAGAGTTTCAGAAAAAGAGAATTTCATCAGATTTGCTGAATAATAGCAATTATATCTCGACCGAAAATATATTGCAGAATTTTGGTGGTGTGCAAAATTCAATCTCAATACCAGCGAATACCAATGTAATAGAATATCAAAAGGGGGATGTCTTATTATCGAATATACGACCGTATCTAAAAAAGGTTTGGTTGTCTGACAGGCATGGTGGATGCAGTGCTGATGTTTTTGTTTTAAGAGGGAATCAATGTGAACGGCGATTCTTATATTATGTCATAGCTTCAGATAGATTTATCAATTTTGTCATGAGTGGTGCAAAAGGAGTAAAGATGCCCCGTGGTGACAAAAGCCAAATGGAAAAGTTCGCTTTCTTTATCCCCACAAATGTAGAACAAAAGAAAATCGCAAGGTTTCTATCAATGTTAGATGAGCGTATAGAAACCCAGAACAAAATCATTGAGAAACTGGAAACCTTAATTAAGGGGATAAGACATAAAGTTTTTAAGCAACTCCGAAAGGATATTGGTTTTAATGCCACTATTGGTAATATACTTTCTTTTGAACAACCGCAACGATACATTGTATCAAGTGCAGAATATAGTAACGATGATACTTTTACACCCGTATTAACCGCAAATAAGGCTTTTATACTTGGCTATACAACGGAAACAGACGGTATCTATGGTAAAGGTGATTGCATTATAATTGATGATTTTACTTTGGATTGTAAATATGTATCATTCCCATTCAAGGTAAAGTCATCAGCTATTAAAATACTCACTGCTAAGAACAAATTTATTCTCAGATACGCATATGAATATTTGAAATTGCTTGAACTCTCAACGGAAGAACATAAACGACATTATATTGCCGAAGTTCAACCACACAGTTGCGTATTACCAGATGAGAATACTCTTAAAACTATTGCATTGGTGTTTGAAAATTTAGCCTGTAAATTGGCGAATGAGCAATCTTTGGTACTCATATTTAATAAACAAAAGCAATATCTTTTATCTAAAATGTTTATATAAGCATTTGGGATAACAAGTACGATTTCTGTGCTTGGTAGTGAAAAAAGATTCGTTTCTCGACTGATACCTTATCTTCAACCATCGAAATACGTTTAGCAATGGCAAACTGCTCCTTTATGGTTGGACAAAAAATTTTAGCTTTACCATAATCCTTAAAATAGATGTGTGGTATTGCCATTCCTGTTTTATATGGCTCAAAACAAAATTTTTGCAAGGCAAAGTATATGAACTTTAAGCAATAGCCATCTTTTGCTGTTAGACTGTTGAGAGTTCCGATGTAGCTGTATTCTCCAGTCACATACTTAACCGTACCAACACCTGAACCATCTTTGATTATCAAAATAGATTCACCGTTTACATCAGGTGCTTCTGTATAACCGCTTATACCCGTTGCTCCATAAACAGGGAAAGTTCCAGTTTCTGCTACTTGACTTTCCTGCAATGTAGATGAATTGCATTCGAGGCAATTTTTTATAAGTGTATTAGGCTTTTGCGAAGAAATAACAGTTTCGATAATCCCCTTAATTAAGGAAGAATTTAACGGCAATGTCAGCCCTTTATCAAGAAATGTTTGGAAGCCTTGTTGCACCAACATTGAAACTTGGCCAAGTAGCTGAAATTGTCAAGGGGAAGCAAGTAAATGGCACAGAATTGCTGGAGCAAGGGGATTATTATGTGATGAATGGCGGAACGTTTCCCTCTGGATGGCTAAACAAATTCAATACAGAAGCCAATACAATTTCTATTAGTGAGGGTGGTAATTCATGTGGCTATGTGCAATATAACACTTCTCGCTATTGGAGCGGTGGTCATTGTTATTCATTGAAGATACTACATCCTCAGGAAGTATCGGATTTATATCTTTATCACTTCCTCAAATGGCAAGAGGGGAATATTATGGCACTTCGTATAGGGTCCGGCTTACCCAATATACAAAAGAAAGATTTACTCCATTTCCCAATCATATTACCAACAATAGACAAACAAAAGAGTATAATATCTGTTTTAACTGCCATAGATGCAAAAATAGCTTGCGAAGTTTCCCTTACGGAGTATTATACCATGCAAAAGGATTTTTTATTGCGCAACCTATTTATATAAACATTTTTTGCAATAGATAATTCCGCTGTTTCGTAAGACTTTGCATAATACGTTGTTCGCAAGACAATTTGGATGAAAACTTATTAAGGAATTGTGCAATGACTTTCTGTTCTTCCAAATCAGGTATGCGATGAATGGTATTGAAAAAATCAATGACAGAAATATTGAGTAATCCATGATTCCTTGCGCCTTCACCAGCTATATCAGCGATGCCTTTATACCATTTCTTGGATTCAAAGTAATGTGCAAGATAGTCCGCATCTACTTTTGTTATATTAGGCCGGAAGCAAATATACAAAGGAGATAATACTCCTTGTTCATATCGTTCCAATCGTTTTATCGCACCCCATGCGTAATCCCCTGAATAACTTTTATTATAGGCAAAATCCCCTTTCTGTAAGAGGTAATATCGTTCCAAGTTTTCACTTGCAACAGTCTTATTGAAGAAATCTTCTTGGTTGACAAGTCCATATTGCGCCGCAATGGTCAAAACTTGTCTGCATTGTCTACCTGTATTTTTAGTTTGAATCCTTTGGCATATATCAAAAAGTTTAACCAACTTCCAGTCCTTGCTATATGGAGATAACCTTTTAGCAGGCACTGATTCTTTGGGAGCACAAAACAGAGCTTCTACAATGGCTGACTTTAATTTTTTCAAATCCTCAATGATTTTGTTCTGGGTTTCTATACGTTTGTCTATTAGAGAAAGAAATCTTCCGATTTTCTTTTGCTCTGTTAATGTTGTTCTTATATTAGGCAATCGTTCAAATGATGATTTAGATATTATTGGAACAGCTTGAATAGCTACGGAGGTAAGATACTTTGGAAATTTACTCTCTATTGCATAATACACAAAATCCTTGTCGTTGTCTGAATTTGTAATTATGGAATTTATCTGCTGATTAGTAGCCATTTCACATGTTGCCATACCCATTTTCCCAATAGTTGAGCCAATACAAGTGACGAGAATTGCTCCTTGAGGTAATTTTCTCGTTTTCTCAAATCCGGTGACAGATAATTTGGTTTGAGTGTCATAAATCCATTTGGATTTGCCTAAATCAATCGGAGAAGCCCAAAGTTTTATTCCATCTTTATAATTATCGACATCTTTTGTTGGTGGTGTATTACCTGTTATAACCATCCCAAAATCTGAAATAAGACATTTTTCCCACTCATCACTAAATTCCGGGAATCGTAAAGCCGGAACATTAAGGACTTTCTTATCTTTATTATCTGCCATAGTCATCATTCTTTAATTTTGTTGATAAGTTCGGTTGCCGTGATGTCACGCATCAAAGTGAAGCCAAACCACTTTTTACCTAAATCTTTGATGGATGCTCCGATGTGATACACTTCATCGTCAATGAGCAAGAAGCGGTCGTGCGCTTTGTTGAATTGCTTTATCTCAATGAGTGGATATTGGGTATTGTGTCGGTCAACATCCAACTGGAACTGGCTGCTAATACGTTGTGTGTAGATGGTTGCCGTCACTCCGTTTTCCCTTTTGTCTAGCAACGTAAGCACGGTGTCATCCACATAGTTGTCAATAAGCACGATTGAACGTTTGGCTTTTCGCATCAAATCAGACACGAAACGGTAAGCGTCAAACACTTGCCCGTCATAGAATATTCCCTGTACAGGTGGAATGTTTGCATCCAACCGCTTAAAAACCTCGTCGATGCGTTTGTCCGTCACCTCTTGATGCTGCTTCATTTCAAGCTGATGATATTCTATTGTTTCAAGCCGTTGGAATAATTGAGAATTAGTGATGATGAAACGGCGCATGGACACAAAGGCACGCATAATGCGAATGTTCACTTCTACCGCAGTTTGTGATTTCAAGACAGAACTAAGCATGGCGATACCTTGTTCAGTGAAAGCATAAGGCAATCTTCTGTCGCCGCCCCAACTTGAGGTCGCATTTTGCGACTTCAAGATTTCTACTTCCTCCTTATTCAGTTGAAACATGAAGTCATCAGGAAACCGCTCTATATTGCGTTTCACCTGCTCATTAAGACGCTTTGTTTCTACGCCATAGAGCAGAGCTAAATCCCTGTCAATAATGACTTGCTGGCCTCTGATTACACGAATCATTGGTTGTATGTCAATAGCTTTTGGCAACTGGTCGCAATTCGCGACCGGTTCATTCGCCTTGCCCTCTATCTTTTCCATTTCTTTAGTCATGCCTATACAGCTTGATGTCACAAATTGCGACTTCAAATGTTACAATCAAAATTATATAATTCCCAACTCTTTCAAATACACATCAATCTCCTTATCCAATTCGGCACGTTTGGCTTCCAGCTCCTTGATTTCAGACATTACCGCTTTGATGTCAATCGGTTCTTCTTCCTCAAAGGTGTCAACGTAACGAGGAATATTCAAGTTATAGTCATTATCGGCTATCTCTTGCAGCGTGGCAAGGTGACTGTACTTTTCTATTTCCTTACGGTCGCGGTAGGTTTCGACTATCTTTTGAATATGTTGCGGACGGAGCTTGTTTTGGGTCTTGACCTTTTCAAACTCCTTGCTTGCGTCAATAAACAAGATGTTATCATCCTCCTTACGGCATTTCTTCATCACAAGGATGCAGGTAGGTATGCTTGTACCATAGAAAATGTTGGCTGGCAAACCGATGATGGCATCAATGTAATTTTTCTTTTCGATAAGGAAACGGCGGATTACGCCCTCGGCATTACCACGGAACAAAACGCCATGAGGTGCAACGCAAGCCATTGTGCCGCCCTCATTCAAGTGGTATATCATGTGGAGGATGAAAGCGTAATCGGCGGTTTTCTTCGGTGCAAGTCGTCCAGCCTTGCTGAAACGGTCATCGTTGTTGAACTTATCGGCTGCACTCCATTCTGCGGAGAACGGAGGATTAGCCACTACCGCATCGAATTGCTTATCACCAAAGGCATCCCATTCCAACGTATCACCGTTCTCTATCTTGAAATTGCTGAACTTAATGCCATGCAACAGCATATTCATTCGGGCAAGGTTGTAAGTTGTCGGGTTCTTTTCCTGCCCATAAATATCCACGGCATGACCCACCTTTGCCGCACGAAGAAGCAACGAGCCGCTACCGCAAGTCGGGTCGTACACATTCCGAAGCCGCGCATGACCAATAGATACGATTTCTGCCAATATCTGACTGACTTCCTGTGGCGTGTAGAACTCCCCGGCTTTCTTTCCGGCTCCAGCGGCAAACTGGCCAATCATATACTCGTAGGCATCGCCAAGAATGTCTATTTCTTCCGATGCCTCCACACCAAACTTTATATCGTCCAAAGCCAACAATACATTGCTGACGAGGGTATTTTTGTCATCAGCCGTCTTGCCTAATTTCGGTGAAGCGAGGTCAATATCAGAGAACAGACCTCCAAAATCTTCCTCACTGTCATGTCCCAATGTGCTATCCTCGATGCGCTTCAACGAGCGTTCAAGAATGGGCAATATATTCTCTTTCTTCTTTATTCGGTCTATTACCGATGAAAAAAGGTAAGTCGGTTCGATAAAGTAGCCGACACCCTCCAAGCATTGCTTCTTCAGTTCCTCTTGCAGTTCGGCGGCATCCTCGCCCTCCATAGTCCACAATTCTTTGAATGACACTTCATCATCCACCAAAGCATTGTTGGCGTATGCCTCTATCTTCTCCGAAAGGTATTTGTAGAAGATGAAGCCCAAAGTGAAATACATGAAATCACTGGCCGACATATTACCGCGCAACTTATTGGCCACTTCCCAAAGTTGGTCACGGAGTTTCTGTTGTAATTCTTCGCTCATATCTATTTTAGTATCTCTTTAACTACTTGTTTTATTCTTATGCACATGTCACAAAGCCATGCACAGCCTCTATTCCAATTATCTTTGTCATTCATATCTCCCATAGAATGAAGGACTAAGAAACGACTTGACTTTTTGTTATCATTCAAACGCCATTCGATTTCATTTTGGTCTGATATACCTAAAATCTTGGTGACAAGTTCTTCATTAGCCTTGAATTTTGCAATAATTTCTTTGTCTTCGTGAACATACAATCCTGCAGATAGACTGTTATTTTTAGTATTCAATGTCATGCAAAGATGATATGCGGATGACCCCATCCCAAGGTCATACCAATGTTGAGCTTGCGGCTTTCGTAATTTGAAATTCTTCATAAAAGCAGAATATTTGGGAGCTTCATTGTTGAATTGTTCCCAAAAAGCGAGTTGCAGACTTTCAGTTTCCGAAAGTCCAGCAGTCTTTTTCATAGCCTTTGCCCAATTATTGGGGCGTTCCACGATATTGAACTTAGGAGCTGGTTCAGAATCGTTGATTTTCCATAATTCAATCTCTATTAGGAAAAACTCAAATTTGTCATCTGTATGTTGATTCAGCCATTCTATGGCTTGTTTATGCTCGTCACGTGCTTTCTTGACAATCCAAATAATCACCTCCGCATCTTTACCCGAAGCATACGTAATAATCTTACCCAAATGGTCGTGATTAGTTTCTTCCAGTTGGTTCTCTATGATAATTCGCCGCCCTGTCCCTTCCTCTGTAGCGTACAGGTCAACACTAAAATCGCCTACATTGGATTCCTGTTCTTCGACAACTATATCTATGCCCACCGCTTCACTAAGAATCTCTAAATTTTCTTCTTTGGCCAGCCAAGGAGTGAAATCCTTAGCTTCGTGCTTCCAAACAGAGCGGAGGTCTGTTACTTGTTCTAATTTGCCTAACTTCATTGTTGAGATTTTATTGGTTACAACCGTTTCATTTTCTTACAACCATACAGCTCTATATCTTTGTTCTCCGTACAATGAGAGCATATTACATCTGGCACAATATGGGATGGTGCATTTATGGGTTGACGTGCCCACATGGATTCACCATCTATTTTCCACCACTCGTTAATTACATATACATTTTGGCTTGAATAATAGAAATTTGTTGCATTAAGTAGATTCTGCTCTCCAAGCTCTTCAGCCAAATATGCTGTAATAGTCTTTTCTACTAACATTATTTGGCTTCTTGTAGGATGTTTGATGTTGGATATACGACCTACATAAATTGAGTTCAAACGCTCTTTTATCTCGGCGATATGGTGCCCTTTATCACAAAGTCTTTTATATACGTTCCGTGTGGATTCCCCGCAATAATAGACTTCACGTGACTTTGCGTATTTTAATTTGCCATGTAGTAAATATAAAGAACACTTGAATGATTGTTCTTTTTCCCATAATCTTTCTTCCTCTGAAGTAGTAAATGGGCCATACCACTTTACAAGAAAAACATTTTCGTCCATAATTTAATCCCAACTAAAAGTTCTGATAATACTGCGCAACCTATCCATTATCCTTGTCAAAGCCTTTCGTGTCTTAATCAGTCCGAGGTGCTTCTCTTTGAGAGCCTTTTGTATGATTTCCGGCTGCTCTTTTTGCAGGTAGTCATATTCTTTCAAGTAATGGTCGAGTACATCAGAAGAAAGTCCCTCGTCCTGTGCCAAAGAGTTCACGGCCTTTTCGCGCTCGGTCGTGATATAGTTATTCAATCGTTCTTCCAGTTCACTTGTACCGTCCGCCTTTTGCCGCTGCATCATGAAGTTCTCCTTATCATCATCCACATTCTTTTGGATGAAGCCGTCAATGAGTTTCGCCTTGTTACGCATTTCGGCATCCTTTATCATCGTGTCAATGATGTTCTTGCGCCGCTCTGCATAGTCATTGCTATACGGGTCAAGGTTGGCAATCAGTTCAAGGATATAAGCTACATTGATAATGTCGCTGTGCAGGAGTTCAAGGCAGAAATCCACATCCTCCAACCTTTCATCACCCGGCGTTTCATCATTCCACGGCTTGGTGGGTGAAACAGTGTCAACTAAGATAAACGTATCGTGAATATCAAGGTACTTGCTTCGGAAGTCCATGAACTGCTGTTCGGTCATGCCGAGGTCGTCCGCATCATCGCTGTAATCCTCGTATATCTGAATTTCTGCATGTTTACGAATAATGTCGCGGAAAGCCAGCACAAAGTCTTTCTTGTCCTTTTCACTCTGCAATAGGTCTATGCTGCTTGGCTCCGGGTATTTCTGCAAAAAGTCAGTTGCCAACTGCTGGTATTCCTTTTTTACTTCCTCAAACGGAGGACGTACTATTTCTTCGGGATTGTTGGAGTTGCTGAAAAGCCTGATGGCCGTATCAACATTGCTTTTCAAATCACGGAAGCATATAATTTTACCGAAACGCTTTTTCTCATTCAGCACACGATTAGTACGGCTGAATGCTTGCAGTAATCCGTGATACTCCAAGTTCTTATCCACATAGAGCGTATTGAGCTTTTTGCTGTCAAAGCCCGTAAGGAACATACCCACGACAAGGCAGAGGTCAAGCGGTTTCATATCCGCCCGTTTCTTTTTCATGCGTAGGTTGATGTCATCGTAGTAGGCGCGGAAATTCTCGGTCGTGAACGCTGTGCCGAACATTTCATTGTAGTCATCCATGATGGCTTGCAGTTCGTCCGCCTCGCCTGTGCTTTCGCTGACATACTGCCCCGTATTCATTCCCGTCTGTTCATCGTCCTGGCTGCTGTTGGCAGCGTATGTAAATACTGCGCCGATACGGATTTTCGGCTTCAACGACTTGAATATCTTGTAATAGCGGATAAGCATCGGTACGGATTGCACGGCAAACAGAGCATCAAACTCACCGTCAAAGGTTGACTTATTGAAATTATTAAGGATGAATTTGGCTATCTCCTCCATGCGGTTGGCATTGCCCTTTTCCACTTCTTCGCTTCCGTGATAATACTCCACAAGAAAGCCCAGCACGTTTTCATCGGCTATGGCATCCTTGATAAGGTATTGGTGCAGGCAGTTGCCGAATATCTCTTTGGTAGTATGCCCGTTAATGGCATTCTCCGTGAAAATGGGCGTACCCGTGAAGCCGAACACTTGGGCGTTGTCAAAGAACTTCATGATGCGCTTGTGACTTTCTCCGAAGTGGCTTCTGTGGCACTCATCGAATATCATCACGATACGGGAGTGGCGTATGGCTTCAATCTTGTTGCTGTACCACGTCTTGCTGACTGCGGCGTTGAGTTTCTGAATGGTAGTGATGATTATCTTGGAATTGCTGTGCAACCGTTTCACCAACTCGTCCGTATTGTCCGTGCCGTCCACCGCACCCGGCTCAAAGGCTTCATATTCCGATTGGGTTTGGGTGTCGAGGTCGTGGCGGTCAACCACGAACATCACCTTATCCACATCATCCAGTTCGGAAACAAGCTGTGCCGCCTTGAATGAAGTCAATGTCTTTCCGGCTCCTGTTGTATGCCATATATAGCCGTTGTCGTTGGAGTTCTTCACCTTATCCAATATCTTCTCTACAGCATAGAACTGGTACGGACGAAGCACCATCAAGCATTTGTCGCCCTCATGCAGCACGATGTATTTGCCTATGATTTTGCCGAGCGTACATTTCTCCAAGAATGCAGCAGCAAACTTATCCATTTCATTGAACGGCACATTGGCTGCGTCCGTCCAGTTGAACGTGAACTTATAGCCCCCGTTTGGATTGTTGGCGAAATAGCGTGTATTGACACCGTTGGAAATCACGAACAGTTGAATGTAATCAAACAGACCGTGATAAGAAGTTTTGTGATAGCGTTGGATTTGGTCGTATGCTACTCTCAACTCTACACCCCGGCGTTTCAATTCAATCTGTACCAAAGGCAGGCCGTTTATAAGAATGGTCACATCGTATCGGCATTTCTTTCGGCCTTCCACCGTGATTTGGTTGGAAACCTGAAATTCGTTCTGGCACCACTGTTGACGGTTAAGGAACTCCACCCAGATGCGTTTGCCGTCTGCCGTGTCAAGCGGATAAAGGTCGCGGAGCTTCTTCGCCTTTTCAAAGCGGATGCCTCCCTCAAGGTAGATGAGTATCTTGTCAAATTCCTCATCTGTAAATTCGGTACGACCATGCTCTGCCAATCGCTTACGGTTATGTATCTCCAACTGCCGCTTGAAATTGGCTTGAAGATTCTCTTCCTCGGCAATCTGGACATATTCATAATCCATTTGCTGGAGCGTGGCGATAAGTCCGGCTTCCAATGCCGCTTCACTTTGTATAGACATATTCCTGTTCTGCCTTTTATGCGTTACTCATTATCGTTCAGACTTCTGATAATCTCAATGCCCAATGCGTTTTCTATCTTGCAAATGGTTTCCAACGACATATTCTTTTTGCCTTTCAGCACTTTGGATATGTATTGCTGGGTGCAGTTCATCTTTTCGGCAAGCATCTGTTGCGTTAAGCCGAGTTCCGTCATCCGTTTTGACATGGCGGCGGCAATCAACTGCGAGTATTCCGCCCAATCCTTTTTATCCTGTTTCACATCAGTTTCCTGCCTTACGGCTTCCATAGCCATACGAGGCATTTTATCTGTCGTTGTATTCATTGAAAGATTACCTTATCTTGTCTGGATGCAAAGGTAATACAATTATCTGAGAAAGCACAACCAACGAGTTGTGTTTTTTGAAAAAATGTTTCTACCACTGCAAATTTGAACTTTATAGGGGGTCGATAAATCATCGACCCCCTAAACAACAATTCAAATACAGGAGGATGTCATTTCAACAACCCCCAGTTTGACTATCATTCAACTTAGAACACGCCATTGGTAAGGCTCATAGCTTCTACCTTTTTCTCCATATTCACCTTTGCGTAAACCTGCGTGGATGCGATGCTCCCATGTCCCAAAATCTTGCTGACCGAGTAAAGTTCCGCACCTGCCGTTATCGCCAACGTAGCCGCCGCAGTGCGGCTGCTGTGATAGGTAAAGTCCTTTTCTATCCCTGCCTTGTTTTTGATGCGGCGCACGTACTTCGCCACGTTGTCGGGCTTCTTCACCAACGGAAAGATGATACCATCCTCCCCGTTTTCGGGTCGTGGCGGAAGCAAGGACAGAGCCAGCGCATTAAGCGGCACAGCAACTGGCCGTTTGGTCTTGTGCTGAATGACCGACACCGTTTGTACACCGTTTACGTCCTTAATGTCGCTCCACCGCAACCGTTGCATGTCGCCGAGCCTAAGCCCCGTCATGCAGGAAAAACCAAAAGCCCTCTGCACAACTTCTTCCATAAAGGTTTGCGGCTCTACGGCAAGAAAGCGTTTCAATTCGTCCGCTGTAAGGTATTCACGGTGCTTGTCCGGCGCATGGAAATGTTCCTCCCTCGTAAGTTCCTGAACGGGATTGAAAGCCATCAGTCCGTCACGCACGGCTTTGTTGAAAATAGCCTTTACCGTTTCTTCAAACAGCACGAGGGTGTAAGCCGCCAACTTGCCACCATTTGCCTTTATCTGCTTTCTGTTGCGGTAATTGCGCATATATCCGAACAGTCCGCTTACCAAATCCCTATCAACGTCTTTCCGCAGGACATCCGTTTTCTTGGCTCGTTTCAAATAAGTCTCAATCCGTCTGCGCACGACATCCTTGTGCTGTATCATCTTTTTACAGTTACCGTTCAGCATGGCACATTGCACATAATCACTGCACCACTGGAGCCAGGTCATGGACTTGGCCGCTTCGTTTTCTTCCCTCTTTTTCTTCTTCGCGAAAGACGGAGGGGTGAGGATGCGCTGCGCCCGTATCTCTTGCGCCTTTCGGTAGGTCTGCCCGTTGAGCATCCTTGCGTTCGGAGCGTCATCGGGTACAAGGTACAGATGCAGGTTCTCTCTTTTGCGGAAGCCCGTTTCGTAGTATTCCAGATACAAGCTGCGGTTTCCGGCTGTCAACATTCTCACTTTGATTTCTACTTTCATAAAATTCTTCTTTTAATCGGTTATACAAACATATTGTTTACGAGGTTCATCGTCTCGATTTTCTTCTTATCCACTATCTTGGCATAGACTTCGGTCATGCGGATGCTACGGTGTCCGAGTATCTTGCTCACCGTGTAAAGGTCCGCGCCGAGGGTCAGCAACATGGTCGCCGCCGTATGCCTGCTGCAATGGTAGGTGATGTGCTTCTGTATTCCGGCCTTCTGCATCCATTCGCCCAACACCACTTCCACTGTGGTAGAAGTGATGCGTAACTGGTGAAATACCCTTTCTTCGTCCTTTGACTTTCGGGGCATCCATTTCAAAGCTTCGTTGGAGAGCGGTATCGTCACCGTGTTCTTGGTTTTCACCTGCTGATGCTCGATGTAGAGCGTCTTTCCGTCCGCCGCCTTGTGTATCTCGCTCCATTTCAAGGTCATCATGTCGCTGTACCGTAACCCGGTGAAACAGGAAAACAGAAATGCCTTTTTCACAATGTCGTAGCGGCACGGCGTGGCCATCAGTTGGCGAAGTTCCTCAATTGTCAAGAACTCACGCATGGCGTTCAACTTCTGCGGCTTTTCCTTTGTTTCCAACAGTTTGAATGGATTGCGGTCTATTAGTCCTTCGCTTACGGCCTTGTTTAACGCGGCGGCAAGGCGATTCATGAATATTCGGCAAGTGGTACTGCTCAATGTCTTTTTGCCTTGGTTGAACGTGCATGTTTTCAGAAAGACGATGAAGCCCTTGCAGAAATCCTTGTCAACCTCTTTTAGGGTGAGGCTTGGTTTGCCTATATATAATAGGTATTGTTCCACCCTTGCCTGCGCGTTCCGCTTCGATCTCATGCTGGCCGGACTTAGGCCGTTTTCCTCGGCAGTGTACTTCGCCACCCATGCGCTGAGCGTCATCCTTGCCTTTTTTACGTCCTCCCAGTTCACAAGACCCTTTTCCTGAATGTCGAGGATGCGTTGCGCCTTAATTTGCTCGGCCAGCTTGCGCGTGTTCCTGTTCTGCAACCTTGCGGCGGCATCCGTTTCAGGCACGAGGTAGAGTTTCAGGCCCTCTTTCTTCCTTGCGCCACGGTAGTACATGTCGAGGTACAGGCTTACATTGCCGTCGTTGAGCCTCTTCTCGCGTATGCGGACAGGCTCCTTAATTTTGATTTTTTTCTT
>ERZ780026.471-NODE-471-length-17039-cov-13.713_pt1 | contig 17039 bp, 21 predicted proteins | sample MGYA00511861_ERZ780026 | MGnify/ENA primary metagenome ERZ780026 (study PRJEB29588, sample SAMEA1972002) | human gut metagenome | biome: human gut; feature: human-associated habitat; material: faeces | place: Denmark | collected 2008/2010 ...
GTGGGGCGCTGGTAGCCGCAGGCGCTGTGCTCTTCGTAAAGCAGCCGCAGCGAATGATGCCGGTAGCCGAGCGCAACCAGTTTGCCGTGGAGTTCTATCTGCCTAACGGCACGACGGCAAAGCGCACGGCGGAAGTGGCCGACTCTATGGCGCAGATACTGCAGCGCGACCCGCTCGTAACGTCTGTGACTACGATCGTCGGGCAGGGATCGCCGCGCTTCCACACCACTTACGCGCCGCAGATAGGCGGACCGAACTTCGCACAGTTCATCGTGAACACCGCAAACAACGACGCTACGGAGAAAGTGCTCGACAAGTATGCCGACAGATACTCCGACTATTTCCCCGACTGCTACGTACGCTTCAAGGAGATGGACTACAACTCTGCCACCTACCCCATCGAGATAAGGGTGAGCGGCGACAGTATAGGACGTCTGAAGCAGGAGGCAAAGAAGGTGGAGGCGTGCATGCGCAGCATCGAGGGCATACATCTTGTGCGCACCAACTACTAGGCTTCGCTGCCTTGCGTAAGGATAACGCCCGACGAGACCGAGGCAAACCGACTGGGTGTGAACAAGACTATCCTTTCAGCCAATCTTGCCATACACTTCGGCGACGGTCTGCCGATGTCTACACTTTGGGAGGGCGACTATCCGGTGAAGATGGTGCTGAAGTCGGAGAACGACAGCGACCTTAACAACGAGTACATACCCGTAATGGGCGGCACAGCGAGCGTTCCGCTTCGCCAACTGGCAAAGATTGCGCCCGACTGGCAGGACGGAAGCATAGTGCGTCGCAACGGCGTGCGCACCATCTCTATCATCGGCGAGCCGATGCGCGGATACAATGCCGACAAATTGTCGGCTGAGCTTGAGGACGAGCTGCAGAAGCGCTGCCCCACTCTCACTTGGGAGATGGGCGGAATGGTGGAGAAGGACGCCGAGACATTGCCGCAGGTGATGTCGGGCGTGATGATAGCCGTGCTTGTCATCTTCTTCATCCTGCTCTTCCACTTCAAGCGCATCAGCCTGGCGCTGGTGAACCTTTCCTCAATGTCGCTCTGCATATTCGGTGCAGCCGTCGGCCTGTGCATAACGGGCTACGACGTGAGCCTTACGTGCGTGCTCGGCGTAGTGAGTCTGATGGGCATCCTTGTGCGCAACGGCATCATCATGCTCGACTATGCCGAAGAGCTGCGACGCGAGAAAGGACTCTCCGTGCGCGATGCTGCTTTTCAGGCAGGCGAACGCCGCATGCGCCCAATCTTCCTCACGTCGGCTGCGGCTTCTGTAGGAGTGCTGCCGATGATGCTCGAGAACAACACGCTATGGTCGCCGATGGGCGCTGTCATCTTCTTCGGCACGCTCATCTCAATGGTGCTCATCGCCACCGTTCTGCCTATACTCTACTGGCTCGTGTTCGACAAGCACGGCAAGTACAGCTTACGCAGAAAGGCAAGCGCCGAGCATAATTAAAAAATTTTACCGGACAGCAATGACTTTTAAAAGTCCTTTTTACTCTTTTACTTTTTTACTTTTAAATTATGTCAGAACACCTTACCAAAGACGCCATCGACCTCAGCACGCTGAGCATACCTCGCCTGTTCGGTCGCTATTTCCTGCCAACATTGTTCGGAATGATCAGCATCTCCGCCATGTGCGCCATCGACGGCATCTTCGTCGGACACGCCGTGGGAGCCGACGGCATTGGCGCCATCAATATCTGCGTGCCCATAATGATGCTGGCTACGGGTCTCGGACTGATGACGGGTGCCGGCTGCTCGGCGAAAGCGGCATCTGGCTCGCGCTCGCCCTCTCCGAACTGCTCACCACGGCGTGCATCGCGGCGTATGCGGCGCTGCGGAGATAGCTTGGGGGCACCCCCTAAAGACACCACATCCGCGCAATTAGTATCCGTTTTATCTTCATAAAAAGCTGAGTTTTTTACTTCGTATATTATAAAAAAAGTCATACCTTTGCACTAATAACAGTATCATAACCGCAACAAATAAACAAAACGCATGAAAAACACAATCATATCCCTACTCGCCATCTGCTGCTGTCCGGCAGCTATGGCTCAGCAGCAGACGACACGCAGCCTCTCAATCGAAATTCTTGGTGCGCAGAACGTCGCAGGCATCAACTAAGACAGCAGATTCAATGGAAACTCAGGTTTAGGCTACCGTGTGGGCATTGGCTATGGCTATGGCAACAATTCAGGTTTATTCGACCAGAAAATCAATGGCGTTGGTGTTCCGTTGGAGCTAAACTATCTGCTCGGAAAGAAGAACAGCAAACTGGAGTTGGGCTTCGGCTTGAGCTTAGGCGTGTATCATATAAAGGAAACTGTAGCGTATGTTAATACGGGTTGGTATCCTGGTACATAGGACACAGACCAGAAGTCTGGCGAAATCAAGTATTACACAAAAAAGGAAAACCGCTTCGGTTATTTCTTCTTCGGCGACATCGGCTACCCGTAATAGCGCCCCTCTTCCCGTACATCGGCTTCGGTTTGTCGTTCTAAGCAGACCAAAACATTTTCAAACAATTTAAACAAATAAGCATATGAAGAAACTATTGTTATGCTTGTTGTCAGGCGTAGATACCGGTATCACTATCAGCCCCGCAAACGCAGCGTTTTTCTATCCGCAGTCGTGTTGGCAAATCATCCGCATCAGCTCCTCGTTGGCGCGGTTGTCTACAGCAGCGCTCTTCAGTTCGGAGAGATAGTCGAGAGAGGCAGAGCACTCGCCCGTGATGTCTACGCCGACCACCCGCTCGTGAGCATAGATGATGCGCAGCACCGCCTGCAGCTGCAAGAGAGACATATCGCCGTTGCTCCAGTCGGTAACGGCATCCTGCTTTCTGAGCACGTCCTTGTCGATGGAGATATACACCGGCTCGTGAATCAGACGGCCAGCCTTGGAAGGCCACGCACGATGGTGGTCGATCTCCGACTGACTGTAGAACACGACCTTCTCTCTAAGCGCGTCGGGAATCTGCGCTATCAGTTCGTCGGACGCACCGACGACGATGATGTTGCGCACGAACGGGTTGTTGCGAAGCACGTCCGACACCCATCCGCCGCAAGACACGACACCCTCCCACTGCGGCTGCTGCATATCGGGATGGTGGTCGAACACTATCAACGAGAACGGCTCGCAGAGACGCGACACCCAATACTCCGTGAGATAATGGAAGTCGCCCGAATCGATGAAGTGCAGCGCCTTGGCAGGATAAGGCGCCAGTCGGCGGCGCAGCTCCGCCCTCGCCTCCTCGTCGCAATAGCAGTCGACACCGCAGATGTCGCGGCAGTCGACGTGCGTGATGTAGTGGCTCGAAGCAAACGCCTCGTAGTCGTACACGCCCGTAAAGTTGAGAAGTATAATCGGTTGTTTTGTTATCATAGTTGCAAAGGTAGGTATTTTTTGAGAAGAAGAGCGAACAGGCTCAAGAATTAAACAACTTTATATATGTCTTAGCCATCGGATTTTTTCAGTTTCCTTTGCCATTTCGCAGAAAATACCTATTTTTGTAACATCTAAACGTTTTAATATGAAAACAACTCAAGAGTACATATCGTTAATCGGTTCGCATGCCGAAGAACTGAAAACAATGTTCGGCATAAGGTCGTTGCGCATCTTCGGTTCTGTATCTCGGAATGAACACAAGGAAGGTAGCGATGTGGACGTGTGTGTAGACATGGAACCCAAAGCCTTCTTGGTTGTTCGACTGAAGCGTTTCCTGGAGAATCTGCTGCAATGCTCTGTAGACGTTGTCAGAATGCACAAGCATATAAATCCGTATTTACTTGAAGAAATAAACAAAGATGGAATTTACGTTATCCAGTAGAACGCGCGGTTTATTAATACAAATACGAGAGGCTATATTTCAGCTGAAAGGCTGGGAGATAGGCTGGTAGATTCACCCCGTTTGCGGAGAATCTTCCAGCCTATCCTATTGTTGTGTACCAAGAAGTTACGGCAGTAAAAGCCCAAAAACTGGTAGATGGGAGATAAAAACACGAACTATTATATAGTACGTAATATCAGCTACTCGTACTTCACTCTCACCGCCTTCGGCAGTTTGCTGACGATGAGCCGATACGACTCGGTTATCAACGCTGTGACGAGGTCGGCGTCGAGCTGCTCATAATAGATGTCACTCCAGTGTTTCTTGTTCCAATGGAAAGCGGGAGCGACGGCATCGTAACGGTCGCGCAGTTCTTCGTTGCGCTCGGGAAGCAGTTTGCAGGCGAAGTGCGACGCGCTGCCACGCACGTCGCACTTGCCGTCGCCGAGCCAAAGACACAGGAATATCTTGCCCTCAACACGGAAGGGTATGTTGTCGTCGCCGAACGGCTGGTCTTCTGTGACGCCATGCAGCGACAACGTAAAGTCTCTCACTTGCTCAATGTTCATACAAACCGATTACTTTCTATATTTCTTCTCCTTACCGTTGAAGCTCTTCACCTTCATGCCGAGCTGATCGGGAAGGATAGCGTTGAGGAAGATGCCGACGATAGCGGCAAGAGCCAGGCCTGAGAAGGCTACCGAACCGATCTTCACACCGCCGTCTGTGCCGTACTGCACGCCGATAGACACAACCATGATGAGCGCTGCCACGAACACGTTGCGCGACGACGAGAAGTCGACCGATGTCTCGACGAGGTTGCGCACACCTACTGCCGAAATCATACCATAGAGAATGAGGCTCACGCCGCCGATTGTAGCGGCTGGCATCAGACCGATGAGACAGGCGAACTTAGGGCAGAAGCTAAGCACGATGGCGAAGCAGGCTGCAAGGCGGATGACAGCCGGGTCGAACACCTTGGTAAGGTTGAGCACACCGGTGTTCTCGCCGTATGTGGTGTTGGCAGGAGCGCCGAACACAGAGGCGAGGAAAGTAGCAAGACCATCGCCGCAGAGCGTGCGGTGCAGACCCGGCTCCTTGATGAAGTTCTTGCCCACAGTGCTCTGAATAGCACACATGTCGCCGATGTGCTCCATGATTGTGGCAAAGGCGATAGGGAAGATGGCGATGATAGACGTCACGATAAGGTCGAAGTTGGGGTCTTTCATTACAGAAATTGCCGTACGATCCATATCAATAGGCAGACCTATCCACGCCACCTCATTGAGTTTGGAGAAGTCGACCTCGCCCATTGCTGCAGCCAGGATATACGATCCGACAACGCCGAGCAGGATAGGCACAATCTTGATGATGCCCTTGCCCCAGATAGATGTTCCGATGACGATAGCGATGGCCGTAACGGCAAGCAGCCAGTTCTGCTGACAGTTGCTGATAGCCGATCCGGAGAGCGTAAGACCGATAGCGATAACCATCGGACCGGTAACCACCGGCGGGAAGAAGCGCATCACCTTCTCCGTGCCGAACATCTTCAGCAGGCACGCCATCACGAAATAGAGCAGCGACGCCGCAGCCACACCGATGCAGGCATAGTTGAGCGCCACCTCGTCTGTCAACCCCTGCGCCACACACAACTGCTTTACAGAGGCATAGCCGCCAAGGAATGCGAAGCTGGAACCGAGGAATGCGGGAACTTGCAGTTTGGAAACAAGATGGAAGATGAGTGTGCCGATACCGGCGAAAAGCAATGTGGCACTCACATCGAGTCCGGTGATGAGCGGAACGAGAATTGTGGCTCCGAACATGGCGAACAGATGCTGGATGCCGAGAATTGCAAACTTGGGCTTGCCCAGTTGGCGGGCATCATATATGCCCTGGTTGTCTGTGTTCATACTATTTGTTTGTTTTTAGTTGTTTTTACTTCCAGTAGTCAGGATTATTAACTATTACACATTATTTATATATCATAACGTTTATAAATAATTTTTATTGCATTCCTAAAAAACAAATCATTATCTTTGTCAGATATAAACAAAACTATCTACTCTGACGGCACGCATGTCTGCATGGAATGCGGAATGAGATGGGGCGGCAGATAAACAGCCAATGGACAAACTGACAAAAGAGCAACGCCACCGTTGCATGGCATCAATACGAGGAAAGGGCACCAAGCCGGAGATTACGGTGAGGAAGTTCCTGTTCAGCCGAGGGTTCCGCTATCGGCTCAACCATCCACGTCTGCCCGGCAGACCGGACCTCGTGCTGCGCAAGTACCGTTCGGTGATATTCGTGAACGGATGCTTCTGGCACGGGCATGAGAACTGCAAATACTATGTGCTACCGAAGTCGAACGCCGAGTTCTGGCGCTCAAAGATAGAGCGCAACCATGCACGCGATATAGAGGAGCAGCGCAAACTCGCCCAGATGGGCTGGCATTGCATCACGGTGTGGGAGTGTCAGCTGAAGCCTGCTGTCAGAGAGAAAACACTCGAGTCATTGGCGTTCACGCTCAACAGCATTTTCCTAAAAGACCATAGCGTCAAGCGCTATACACTGCCCGAAGAGGAACACGCAATGGCGGCGGAGCCGTATTTCTCTAACGAATAATCAACCAAATACACACTTTTTCTAACGAAAAAGAGACAATCTGCAAGAGCTTTTAGGGATAATATCCACTAAAGCTACTTACAGATTGTCTCACTACTAACCGGATTGCTTAACGCAACTAAAACTACATTTATTCTGAATTATTGCTGTCCGCTAAAACTCCAAAGAGCATAAAAACCCTGCCCGAAGTCCTTTAAAACTGGACTTTGTGTCTGTTTTTCCCAAAAGTAAGCCCCCTCTAATCAAACAGACTTGGTTCAGGAGGTATTTCCTTAGCCTCTTGAATCATTTTTCCCCAATCTTTTTCAGGCTCTTCAAGGAAAGTGTAGCAGTTCACATAATACATGAGCATGATTCTTATTATTGTAGCCAATCCGGAGAAACTCCAAGGTCGTTTTATACGTTTTTGTATGATCATCAGAAGGAGATTGGCTATCAGGGTGACCCAAATCTGTATCTTGATGGCGTTGGCACTCTCTCCATAGAAGTATCTAAGTGGAAAATTTTGTTTCAACAGCTTGAATAGCAGCTCAATTTTCCATCTTTTGCTGTATATTGCAATAATATCTTCCATATCCATGTCCATGTCGTTTGTGAGCAACGATATGACTTTCGGCTTTTTCTTCGTGAGATCAACGTAAGTGACAATGCGGGCCTTGTGTCTGATATTCTCCCCGTCCTTTATATGCTTTTTGAACTCTACGACTTGAACTCTGTATTCCATGAGACCGCACGGTGACATATACATCATGTCAGAAAGAACCTCATATACAAGGTTTTTCTGATGTCAGACGGTACGCACTCGTTTGCGTGGATGTTGGTGTGCACTTTTATGCCGCCCTTCTTCTTCCCCGTCTTGGGATGCCTTCCCACGCCCTTGAATATGAGGTTGGAGAATAGGGTTATTGTAGTGGAGTCAATGATTTGCAGACGGGTGAGCCATGAGGGACCCTGCCGGTTTCGGCTGTCCGAGGAAAGCTCATCCTTGTATCTGACATACAGGCTGCGGTATGTGTCCTCAAACACGGCTTCTGGCCTGCGGACGTTGGCGTCCGACAATGTACTGCGCCTTGGCATGGTCCTTATGCCAAGATGGGCAAGTTTGCGTGCCTCGGGAAACATGGAGTCGGTAATCTCGCGCAACGAGTCGAATCTCTTGATGACGGCGTAAAGCATAATGACCAGATGCTGGTAGGCATCAAAGTGCTTCACGTAGCGTTCTCCGTTATGTTCGCGGCTGAATTTGAGAATTTCTTCCTTGCTGAGCAATTTTATTAGCTGCCCATACATCGGCTGTCCGATAAAATGTGTACCTTTGTTCATAGTTACTTGAATTAATATTTCCAAAAAACAAAGGTAACCAAAAGGGCTGATACTTCGTAAGAAGTGTCAGCCCTAATTTATTTTTGTATGAAAAGTTTTAGCGGACAGCAATAAATAAGAATACAGATGAAAGTTTGCTTATTAAAAAATCCCCTATCCTGTATTTACGCAAGATAAGGGAAGTATAGAAAATCAACCTTTTATGCTGTAAATGCTACATTGGCTCATAATCGTCCAATTTATCCACAAGTTTGTAAAGAGGAACGTTTTCTATGCAAAAGTTTTCCAAAACATCATTGCCATTGGCAAAAATAGTATTTGGCAAGACTACCGATATATTTCTTGCCTTTAATGTCAAATCTTGTGGCTTTCTCTATGATAAACGCATCTTGCATATATCCAAGATATTTGTCTATCGTATTATAACTTATAATATGATTTTCCACACCGACGAATTCCGGTAATGATCTTTATTAATCCATTTTGCTTGCCGTCTATCAGTTGCTGTAAATAAAAGTCTCTTTGTATCTGCATAATATGTCTATTGAAATATTTCGGCAAAATTGCCATTTTTGTTCAGCAAAAAATACTGATTCATACTGAATTAAGCAATTTTTTAATGAACTATTTTGGCAATCTTGCCGTTTTTTTTCATTTTTGAACAATAGTCCTGTCGGTGCGGTATTGGCAAGCAGTTGGTTTATTTTTGTTCCGTATAATATACTCATAGTTTATTACAAAGCTAAATATCTAACTGTAAAGATAGATGTTTTTATTCTTCCTTACAAGAAATGAGTTATAAAAATTGTCTTGAAACAAACTAAGAGTATAATTTGTGTGGCGAATTTTTCTTCTTGTTTTTAGTATATTTTGGTTCATCTAAGATAATAAACTATTAAAAAAGTCCTGTAAATCAAAAGACTTACAGGACTTCTTATATGTTGTCTACTTGTCATTTATATTTAGCAAAAATCATCACAGGCCTATGCTTAGAAGCTCTACGATATATCTCCATCACTTTTGTCACACAATCTCTCGATACCGTAAAGCAGCCACGGCTCTCGGAGCCTATCGGGATATACTCCCTATCGCCAGAGAATCTTGTGACTTTTCCTGCTGAATGAATCAAGATACCACGAGTCTCGGCAAGATAGTTGGTCTTGTCAAGCCCACGAAGACGGATGCTCTTCTTAAACTTACTTCCCTTTCCTACCATCACATATCGTCCAAGGCTGGAGCAGCCGCTACCGAACTCATTGCTGAACTTAGGCTTGGCATCTGTATTGCCCTTTCCACTGCCGTGCATACAATAGCTGCTCAACACACGCTTTCCATGCTGCAAGTCGTAGATGAAGAACCGCTTCTTGCCCGATGGAATGGAGAAATCCACCAGGATATAATAGTCCGTGCTATACCCTCGTCGCTCGCAATAGTCTCGTACTTGCGAGAGATTCTCACAATCCACCTTGTCATACCACGCCTTGGCGTCGACATAATTCTTATACAATGGCTTAGTGTACCTGTTATAAATGGGAGGCACAAAAGGGATGCTAACAATCAGCAGCACTATGACAACCAGCAATATGATATATATCTTGTTGTTTTTCTTCATATAGTATGATTTTTTGTTTGGTGATAGGGTGGTAATTTATAGAACCACCCTATAGCGAATAAAATAATTGTTTATGGTTGTAGACAATTTATCGTGTCCAACTATCATTAAGAATTATTGTATCTCCTTTTATGGGAACGAAAACAGATATATATGTTCCATCCCAATCAGGAACCTTTTTACCATCAACATCTACCATTCTCCGATGCATCCCCTTTGTTCTGTCAAAGGGAATTGCTTCAGGATAGATGTCATAAAAATATCCAGTAGAATCCTTTCTCCAACAACATGAATCGGTCTTGCATGCTTGGTCTAAACGATAAAAGAAATCTTTATCCAATGGCTTTGCTGGTACAAATTTTATTTGTGTTCCATAACCTGCCAAACCACCATCCGCATAAAAGGAATCCACAGGGACTATCTCAGGGAATTCCACTCCTGTTACCTTTTGCAAGTCGTCAGCATTATGATAGTCAATATGAGTGGGTACGCCTGTACCGTTCGGCAGGCAGGTACCAACCAAACCCACAAATAGTAGTATTAATAGTAATGGTCCACAGCCATAAATCAAACTTCGTCTCAAAGAATTTAACCAATCTTTTATATTCTCAATAGCTATATTTTCTTCCGAACAATCGTCAGAGTTTTTCTCAATATATTCTCTTACCAATCTGCGCTTTATTATCTCCTTTTTCAGCCAGTTGCCCTTTACCTTCTCCAATTCGGGCGCAACAGCCTCTTCTGCCTGTTTCTTCAACAGACCCTCTTTCTGCTTCTGCAACTTGTGAAGCTTCACACACAACCCAATATAACAAACAACACCGATACCTGCAACACCAACCAACCATGTCCAATCCAGATAATTGATGCCGTCAAAAAATAAACACCATACCATAACAGCAATGCATACCCATGGCAAGGCAATTCTAATAAATTTCTGCATATCGTTTTCTTTTTTTATTATTTTTATTACAAACAATACTTCGGTAAATTTTTACCGAGAAATTAATTTTATAACCAATGATTTTTATTAATGATTTGTTTAAATATTTTATTTGTATTTTCTAATGAAGCAAAAAGTTTCATACATGATCGGAATTTTATAACATCAGCTCCAAATATTTCATAAGGCGTTTTATCACTATCAAAAACAGCTTGAGTTATTTCAATTAAATGTTTTCCTAGATAAGGATGTTCAAGAAATAATCTTGCTTGGTCTCTATCTGGAATACCATAAAATTGTGATCTTTCTGACTTACCCAACCCTCTCATTTGTGGAAATATCCACCACATCCAATGAGTTTCTTTCTTACCATTCTTTACCTCCTGAAGTGCTTGGGCATAAGTTTGCTTATATACTGGTATATATCTATTTACAAACCAGTATTGTACATAATCTAATTCTTCTTCTGTAAGTTCATTAATTATTAAATTTATAACACCTGCAGAAAGTTCAATTGTATTTTTTTCTTTATTAAAACCAAAAAAAATAGAAATTATTGGACAAGTTAATAAATCTTTGTATACATTATTAATAATTTCAGATATACGTTGTTCAGAGCAATATGGAATTACACCTTTTGCCCATTCATATAAAAAATATTTAATTTGATTCTTTATTTCTTGCTGGAATTCTGCAGCATTAGTAGCACTTTTGACAAAGTCGTCCAGTACTACTTCATCTTCCTTGGATTTGAGTGTCTTCATATTTTATATATTTAAATGTTAAAGTTCTATCTCTATAGAGAATTAAGCCCCGCATGAGAGAATACAAAAAATAGAAGATAGCTTTTTACTGAAGCAATAGAAATGTTAACTTCATTTTTTCAATACTCGCTCATATGGGACATTTCTAATTCAGCTTACTGCTTTGTTACAGTAGCCTTGCGCATGTTTATGTTGAACGTACCAAGTGAGGTCTTCACCTTGTACACACCGTTCTTGGCAGCAACGAGCTTGGCAGTCATACCCATGAAAGAGAAGCTTCCGTCTTCATTCTTGTTGATGTTGTAACGGCCAAGAGGGGTGTTCACCACGATATGGCTTTTGGTCACTTCCACCACCCCATAAGTAGTGCCCGAAGGAGCATCCTTCACCTTCTGAACCACTTCCTTGGCAGCAGTCTGTACATTGTCGTTACTACCCTTTGCAAAACTTGCTGTGATGGTTGCTACAACCATCAGCAGCATAATCATTAACTTCTTCATTGTCTTCTATTGTTTTTTAATGGTTTTGTCTTATTGACAATGCAAAGGTAGTGTGGCTTTTCTGAACTGAGAAACTTTCCGAGGTGACTTGTACAAGATGCCGGGTTTATTGTATATCTTGGCAATTATCGCTTTCTAAGCACCAGCCAAGGAGCTACACCATGGTGCTTATCCGTACGATACTTTGCGGCTTTCTCCGTGAAGTATGGGGTTCCGTCGGGAGCACGGTAGAAACCGCTTTCGTTGCCACCGGTAAGGTATATGGCATCTACATAGCCATATTCGCGCAAAGCATCGGCGAAGTCCCACAGTGTTTCGGGGTGGCGGGTCGCGATGATGCAAAGGCGGTCGTCCGCGGTACGTGCAAGGGCTTTGCGTTCCACCTTGCCATGCAGGAAGAAACGCTGGGGCAGTTCGCCGTTGGACACGAGCACAAACTGGCGGAAGTAAGAGCCGTCACGCTCTACCATGTGCTCGCACATATCGTCAAAACGAGATATGCCGATGACCATATTGCCCTTGGCTATGGCGCAATAGCCAAGACGCGACACATTGCTTCGTTTCTGCTCGCCGTCGACAACCAACGAGCCGATATACTTGCCCATGGCGGTATAGTCGGCAGTACGGGTGTACATCAGCACACTATGGTCGGCGGTGTCGGGTTCCACAAGTGTTAGTTCTGCCTTCACGTTGTGCAACTCGTAGATGTTAAGCGCAACACCGAGCACAGAGTCGGTTTTAAGCACGACAGACGAAGAACCGTTCTGCGTCTGCATGCTGTCCAATTTCTTGATGTTGTCCTTCGGCGATACCGAAATGCTTACCCCTATATTATAATAATAGTTGTATAGGCGTATAGCACCATAGCAGCCAAATACAAGCACCACGGTTGCCACAAACCACATGATAGCCAAACTCCACTTCGGCAACCCACCTCGCTTTTTGATGGAATCCGACGAAGAATTGTGCTTCATTTCGCCACTACTCTCTATAATAATCGTGGGTTCGTCGAGAAGCTCTTGTGAAGAAGTGCTGTTATCATCATTCTCTATCGCGAAAATAGGCTTCTCCTGTATGTCGTTACCTTCTGTATATTTCATAATCACTTACTTTTCCTGTTCCAAAATTGTCTTTAACTCCTTGAGTGCTTCCTTCGAAGCTTTTAACCTAAACCCTTGATTCATGCGATGATCCATGAGCTTCAAATCTTGGTTGGTAATGTTGATGGCGTAAACATAATTTGTGTTTACTATCAGACTCTTGCCAACACGCGTAAAGAAATTCTGCTTTAGCTTGTTAAAGGCTTCCACAAAGTAGTGCAACTGGAACGTCATCGTCACCGACTCTCCGTTGAAGAGATGCACGTCACAATAGTTGCCAGAAGCTTCTATATAGGCAATGTCGTCCGTTGGCACCCTAAACAGTCCAACGGATGTGATAATTTTAAGTCTTTCCATTTAATCCTTACAAATTGTACATAGTTATTACTTCAAAAGGTCATATAAATATACGCCAAAAAACGAATAATATTATATCGTTTGTCAATAATATCTCAACTCATTCCGTCCAAAATGGAATATTGAAACAAATAGCATACTCTCATCGCCGTCAAAAAAGAACCAAGGATTAGATATAGGGTTAGGATTTCTCACGATATGCAATTCGCGTGCAGGTGTATTGCCTTCAGCACACATAATGGCTACTTTTTTGCCGTTGCGAGCCACATCAATCACTATCAGAGCATGTCCCATTCCTTCCAACTTGCGAGCTGGATAGACGAGCACATCGCCGGGTTGCACATCACTTATCGGGCGTGGCTTCGTTTCGCGGCTTACCGAGAATGTGCTGCACACTCCGTAGGCTTTCTTTAAGAATTTCTCCAGCGCTTTGCGCGAAGCCCCACCTTGATATTGAAGCGTATTGCCATTTACGTCCTGGAAACGTATCTCCGAGTAGCGTCCATGACTGAACAGGTACTCAGCCCTCACTCTCATGGTCATATCAGCACACTGCTCCGAGTTGCTGAGCATCGGTATGTCGATTACGCCGGTTGAGAGAAACTGAAACCGCGCATCACCACCCGTATAGAGCTGCACCTTGCTTCCACGTTTCTTCAGCGGCAAACTGCGCATAAACTCTGCATAACTGACGTCTACACGGGTATATCCAACAGGAGTTGAAATATCTCCAATCGTCGCAGCATTCCATGGATTGCTTGTGCGAGAGCACCACCATACGACACCAGCCAAAATCATACCGGCCAAAACTAACACTCCAATAACTACTAATACTTTCTTCATTGCTTTTTTATACAAAATTAGGCTATGTATATGCCATAAGCAAATCGTTGCAGATGGTTTGTATGAAATGATATAGAAAATGTATAAACTACATTATTGGTCGTAATGGCGCAGAACTGGCGCAAGACTTATGTTTATGAATTGCCCTTATGAAAAGGGGATAATACTATATCATGACCACTATCTTACCATTATTATTCAAATGCCTATAAGTCAAATATGACTCTGAAAGTTGTATCTTCATGTAGCAATATTGATTTTCAAGATGTTACATGACTTTTATAGGCATTGAAAGATGTAGCCTACTTGTAGCACGGTGTAGCGTTATATCCTATTGGTAGTAGTCAGAGCCTTCATCCAAAGCAATATATACCTTGCCATGAAATTGGAAACCATTCACCTGCATGACAAAAGCCGCCATAGTGAAGTTTTAGTAGTTTGGTTTTATCTTTCCCGTTTCGTCTATTCTCCAAGATGTTTTTACCGAATCGGCTCAAAAACCCGTTAAACATACGCAATATCGGCTCAAACAAACCCGATTATTGGCAAAAAATGAGTAAATTTGAGCCGATTAATAAATAAAGACACTACTGTCCCGTTAGATACAATGCATTCAAGGAGCTTTTCAAAATACATCAGCATGAATCGTTAAATGCCAACTACAAGACCAATCCTCAGGCTTATGTCATCACCAAGAAGACTGTAACCAGCAAGTCTGTCTTGAAGTTGAACTCTGTTGCAGGTGGCGGATTTGCAATTAGCATTCTTGCACAATAAAATGCAGGATTTTGAGTTATTATGAAAGAAAGTTTTTTCTTGAATTAATAATGATGCTCATGAAAAGAATGAATAAAATGTTGTTGGTTGCTGCCTTGGCGGCAACCACACTTTCTGCTCAGGCAGAACAGAAGAAGGGACCGGCTTGGTTGAGTGATGCACTTTTCTATCAGATTTATCCATCTTCCTATATGGATACTGATGGCAATGGTATTGGCGATCTGCCGGGTATCACTTCCAAGTTGGATTACATCAAGTCTCTGGGTGTTAACGCTCTCTGGCTCAATCCAATCTTTGAGTCGGGATGGTTTGATGGTGGCTATGATGTCATCGATTTCTACAAGGTGGATCCTCGATTCGGTACCAATACCGATTTGGTTACATTGGTCAATGAGGCCCATAAGCGGGGTATAAAGATTTGTCTCGACCTGGTGGCAGGACATTCCAGCACCAAGTGTGCCTGGTTTAAGGAATCTTCCGAGAAAGATCCTAATCAGCGTTACAGCGATTATTATATCTGGATGAATGATATCCCTGAGAGTGAGAAGAAAGAAATAGAAGCCCGTCATCAGGAGGCAAGTCCGGAGTCTAGTACCCGAGGAAGATATGTAGAGGCTAATGCTCCTCGTGCCAAGTATTATGAGAAGAATTTCTTCGAGTGCCAGCCTGCCTTGAACTATGGTTTTGCTCATCCAGATCCAAATCATCCTTGGGAGCAGGGCGTAGATGCTCCAGGACCACAGGCTGTCCGCAGGGAGATACGTAACATCATGGCTTTTTGGTTTGATAAGGGTGTGGATGGCTTTCGTGTAGATATGGCGTCATCGCTTGTCAAGAACGACCCTGACAAGAAGGATGTTTCCAAGCTTTGGAATGAGATGCGTGCCTGGAAGGATAAGTATTATCCAGAGACCGTCTTGATTTCAGAGTGGGCTAATCCGCAGCAAGCCATTCCTGCCGGCTTCAACATCGATTTCTACATCCATTTCGGTATCAAGGGCTATGCCTCTCTGTTCTTCGACCGCAAGACTCCATGGGGCAAGTGGGAGCAGAGTTACCAGAACTGCTATTTCGACAAGCAGGGCAAGGGTTCACTCAAGGAGTTTAGCGAGAACTATACCGAGGCATACAATGCCACCAAGAATCTCGGCTACATCGCTGTTCCATCTGCCAACCACGATTACCAGCGCCCTAACATCGGTACCCGCAATACGCCAGACCAGTTGAAGGTGGCGATGACCTTCTTCCTCACCATGCCTGGTATTCCGTTTATCTATTATGGTGATGAGATTGGTATGAAGTATCAGATGAATCTCCCTAACAAGGAGGGTAGCAATGAGCGTTCGGGTACCCGTACTCCGATGCAGTGGACCAAGGGTAAGAATGCCGGCTTCTCTACGAGTGCGCCTGATAAGCTCTACTTCCCTGTAGATACGGAAAACGGAAAGTTGACCGTTGAGGCTCAGCAGGGTGATCAGAATTCTCTGTTGTCATATACCCGTAAGCTGACCGCTTTGCGTCATTCTGCAAAGGCTCTTGACAATGAGGGTGATTGGAAGCTCCTGAACCAGAAGGGGCAGGAATATCCGATGGTATATGAGCGTACTTTGGGTGAGGAGAAGTATGTTGTTGTCGTGAATCCTGGTGCCAAGGCAGCCTCTCTCAATGTCAGCTCCGTTGCTGGTAAGGCTGTTTCTGTTCTTTCCACAGGAAAGGTTGTGTATAAATCAGGAAAAAAGACTGATGTGATTAAAGCTTCTGGCATAAGTGCCGCCATATTCAAGGTGGAAAGATAGAGCTCTATCTTCTATGGGAAATCATCATTTATAGCTATTGTTTACTTTCAGAAAAGCGGGTGCAAAGGTAATCACCAGCCGCCCATTGATAATTGCCATACAACCACTCATAGGCCATGTCTGCATGGTCCAAATCAGTTATCGGACAATAACATACAGAATGAAATCACTGCAAAAATAGTCGTATGATGCGACTATTTTTGCAGATATAACAAGTGCCGCCATTGTGAAGTTTTAGTAGTTCGGTTTTATCTTTTCCATTTCGTCTATTCCCCAAGATGTTTTTGCCGAATCGGCTCAAAAACCCGTTAAACATACGCAAAATCGGCTCAAACAAACCCGATTATTGGCAAAAAATGAGTAAATTTGAGCCGATTAATAAACCCAAATCGGTCATTAGAGATTTTCTCGTACAAAAAGTCAGATTGTAGTAGACTATACCATCGTTATAGTATCTGTATACTAACACAATATGCATCTTTTATTCTGTTTTAACCCAAATCGGTCATTAGGATTTCTCTGTGTCGTACGGCAAAGAGAAATCCTTT
>ERZ780026.498-NODE-498-length-16018-cov-6.24187_pt1 | contig 16018 bp, 4 predicted proteins | sample MGYA00511861_ERZ780026 | MGnify/ENA primary metagenome ERZ780026 (study PRJEB29588, sample SAMEA1972002) | human gut metagenome | biome: human gut; feature: human-associated habitat; material: faeces | place: Denmark | collected 2008/2010 ...
CATCACTCATACTACGATATAAATCATTATTGTTGTTATCGAGTTCACTAATACCATTAAGAAGAGAAGTCTTAAATATACTACGAGCGTATTCAGTAAGTTTAGGAGTTCCATTACCAACTCGTCTAAATAATCCATAATTAATTATATTACCATTTTCATCTCTATGTTCAAGAAGTAAATTACTATAATCATATTGATGACTAGCAAACTTTTGTCTAGCATAGGTTTCAGCCATAGCATTTTGTTCTTCAACAGTAGACTTATCATCGTTAATAATTTTAGCAATATTAGTAATAAAACTTCTATTAATAACATCAGAACTTAGATTACCTTCTGGATTACGAGAATTAAGTTCAACAGGAATATAAATAATATCTTTAAAAACATCAGCCATTTGATATATAATAGAAGTATCACCTCTATTAATAAAACTATCAGGCATTTTAGTTCTTTTATCTTTTTTAAGAGCTTCTACATATTTATTATAATTATCTACTGTACGATTAATAACATTAGCAAAATTAATAATATTATTAGCCATAGCAGCACGTCCAATTTTAGCAACAGCTAAATTAAAACTAGCTTGATTAATATCTGGAAATAGTTCTTTAAAAGCATCATATAAATAAAGATTAGCATTAGGAGTATTTTTATATCTATCATATATACGATACTTTTCACGAGAAGCAGGAACACGATTAGTAATAATATTATTCTTAACATTATTATAAAAAGTATTCTGTAAAATAGTACGAGAATTAGTATTGGGATTAGTTATACGAGAACGAACATAACTATTGCCAGCACTATCAGTTTGAATGTAAGTTTCAATCTTAGATATAATAGGTTTATTAAATACCATCATATATTTATTAGCAAATACTTTATTTTTGCTAAGTAAATCATGTAATTGAATCAAACATTCACAATTAGGAATATTTTCAGCTATACGTTTAAGACTAGCAATGAAATTATCAACATTACTAGTATCAGCACTAGCATATAATATCTTTGATAAATAATCAGGATTAACAAATGTAACAACTCCTAATTCATTATCTGTATCAAAAGAATAACTACCATTATCAAGTCTAATACTAGAAGTAAGTTTAGGTAAACTTGCAAGATGATATTTAATAATTTCTTCTACGTGTTTATTAAAATCTTTAACTTCACCAATACTTAAATTCCATAATTGAGTCATTAAATCAATACCATCATCTATACTATTTTCATCACCATCAGTAGATGTTTCATCAAGATAACCACCTAATTCTTCATAATCAGTAGTTTGATATAATTCATCTCGTTTAATAAGTTTAGCTACATTTTTATTATTAAAAAGAGCTTCATTAAATTCAGTATTAGTTAATGAACGTAGTAATGCACCATAATTAAAATCTTGAGCATTACCATATTTACGAAGAAATGCACCAATACCATTAATTTTAATAGCAGGATTTGGATTATTAATAAAACTATTAAGTTCATTATTTTTAACTTCATCACTTCCGGCTAATTTCTTAGCACGTTTAAGTCCAGCATTAATAACAGTTTCATTAGTACGTTTTTTAATTTCATTAAAATTTAATGGAGCACCATTATATAAAAAATTAAAACTAAGTTTATTCATAATATCAGCCATATAAGTAATAGCTGTATCTCTAGCTTTAATTGTACTAAACAAACCACGTTCTTCTTTTTCAGCAACAGAAGCTATATCATCCATATTACGAAGTTTAATAGCTCTAGCTTCAAGAAGAGCATTATAAGCTTGTCTTCCAGAAGTTTTAACATTAATACCTTTATCAGCTACAATCTTTTTAAAAATTGGGTCTTCAACCATAGCTATAAGACTATAATAATCAGCATTATTAGAACCATGTTCTTTAATAATAATGTTATTAAGATTATTATATCCTACAAGTTTAATATTTCCACAACTCATAAGTTTATATTTAAGTTTAAATTCATTAATAGTAATACCTCTATGACTAATGTAAAGTAAAATTTAATTACATCGTCATAGAGGTGGTTTCCTTTCGTTTTAAGCGACTTTTATCTTTACTCGATTAATTCTACATACAGCTAAAACTGATGCGCCCTGTGTCAAGCAAAGTGGCAAATTCGGGCTGTTGGTCTATTGGTAAACGGCTAGTTAATTCAGCCATATTCAGCACCATATTATCATCAACACTACTAAACATATCAAGTCCATCATTAAGATTATCATTATCATAATTATAATCTTGACTATTATCTTCATTAGGATTTTCAGTTTGTTCTACATTAATAGTTTCTTCTTCAAACTGAAAAGTTCCTTGAATAGCTTCTTGATTACTTTCTTTAGGCATTTTCTTAATAGCTTTATAAGCATCTCTAGCAGCAGCTAATAAACTATCTTCATTAATCTTAATACCTAACATATCGGCAATAACTTCAAGAAGTCTACTAAATAAAGTCTTACGTTTATTAACTTTTCTATTATCATATTTAATTTCATTAAGTGCAGTCATAAGAGCATTACTAGTAATACTTTCAACTAGAAATTCTTCAAGAGCTTCATTTGTATTAAAATTCTCAAATAGATAAGGTTTAAGTCTTTCTTTAGTAGCATCATCTTGAGTATCAAGCCAAGACTTAAATTTATCATATATAGGTTTAACTAAAGCAAGAGCTTGTTCAGTATTATATTTAGTATAAAGTTGTCTATGTAAACTTTCATGAAGTATAATATTGACAACTCTATAAACTCTTTGACCAGCAATAGCAGAACTATTAAGTTCAATAGTATCTGTATCACGATGATAAACAGCATTAACTTGATTACCATTATTATCAGTAATACTATCTACAACTTGAATATTTTTAGGTAAAATACCAATCTTTTGAAGAGAATCAATATAATCAATAGCAGTTTGGTCATTAGCAAAATACTTTTTAAGTCCACGAGTTAAATTTTTAGCAGTTATAGCAGATTCAAAAGCATTAAAATTAATAGCATTAAGAGTATCATCTAACATAAACTCTGATAATTGTTCAGGTATAACTCCATCCTCCACGGGGGGTCTACCCTCTAACTCATAAGCAATATCAAGATGGGAATGTATATCAACTTTCCAATTGCCAGCAGTATCATCTGTATTGGTATTAGCTAACTTAGTTCTAATTAAACCATTACTAATAATAAAATCTTGATAACTATTATAAGAATAAGTTTCACCATCAATATTTATAATAGTTTTACCATTCTCACGATAGATATATTTATTAGTTTTATCATTAGTTTTTGTATTATCATTAATGAAATCTTTACTAATAGCAAATTGAGCATAATTAAACATTTCATCAACAACAGGTCTTAAAGCATTATATAATTCTTCAACATTATTACTATTAATACCATAGTTTTTACCTATTTTAAAATTATTATTAACAATATGAGGAGAATTAATAATAATATTACGTTTATAATTGCCAGCATCAGAATTAATAGTAAAAGCATAATCTTTACCATTAAAATGCACACCTTTAACATAAAAACCTATATTAGTAGGATTAATAGTAATTTGAAGTCCAATATTTCTATCACCATTAATAAGTTTATTATTTCCAAATATATCTCCAAGATTTTGTTTAAGTTCACTAAAAGTTATTTTACCAATCATATAATCATTACAAAGATTAGTAACTTCATTCTTAATAGAATTAACTATATTTTTAGCATCTCCTTTAAGAAGATTACTATTTAATGGAACTTGTTTACAAAAAGCATATAGAGAAGTACCATCACTATTTGGAATACTAATAACAGGCATACCATTAGTAGTAAGATTTTCAATAATAGTAGGTTTACTTTCTCCATTGAGATATACTTGACCTTGTACAACTACACCAAGTTTGTTAGTATTTTCATCATAATTAACTACAGTTTCTTGTATATCATTCCAATCGCCATTAGCATCATCTATGGTATTTAAAATTCCATATTTAACATTAACTGCTTTAATTTTACCTTTAAAATCACCTTTAATTATTGTAGTAGCTTGGTCATAACTATTTAAAAGATTATTAAACCAACGATTAATACTAGCTTCATGATTATTTTCATAAGGTTGATTAAATATATATCTAGTAATATTAATAAGATGTTTAGATATATCAGTAGGTGAACCAACTAGAAAATCATTATTAATATCAGGATATTTATTAATAAGTTCGTTATATAAGTCAGTTAATTCATCAGAAGTAATTTCATCTCTAACAGTAAGTTCATATAAATGACCAATAAATTCTTCATCAAATCTATCACCGTTAAGAATACTAATTAAAGCATCTTTAAGAGGAGAAACAACTTGACCATTCTCAACATGAATATTATACTTCCAACCTTGATTAACCATATCATAATTACCAAACTTATCAATATTAGGAACTCCTATATAGCCAACAATAGTTCTATTAGTAAGAATATTAATACGTTTAGTTTTATTGTCATATTCAGCATCTAAATAATCGCCTTGTTTAATAGAAGTAAATGCTTTAACATTTTCACTATCAACTATATATCCAAGATTAACATTATTTGTATTTTCAGTTTGAAGTCTTTCAAGACGTTCTTTAGCAATATTATCAACATATTGAACAAATTGTCTAGCATTAAGTTTCTTAATAGTTGATTCATCAGTAGCACGATATTTGCCTTGATTATTAGTGCTGTTGTAAAGATAGTTTTTTATTTGATTAAACAAATAATTTTTAATTATTTTATTTCCTGTAATACTATCTATATATTCAACTAATTGCCCAATACTAAGATATACTTTACCATTTACTATTTTACCTCTAGTATTACCTTCACTATCAATACTATTAGCAAAATCATCCATAACAGCTTCAATATTTTTATTATTACCTGTTATAGTAGCATAAGTAGCATTAAGTAATAAATGTCTTGTACTATCATCTTGAACAGAACTATATAAACTACCACCTGTAAGACCATCAATAGCATTGTTAACTATTTCAGTAGCTTCTGTTTGTTCAAATCCAGTCGTGGTAAGTTTATCAATAATAGATTGTCTAGCATTAAGTAAATCACTACTAGTAGATTCATGTCCAAGAGAATCTTCTAAATCTGCTATAGCTTCATAAACTAAATCAGTACCTATTTGACCGCGTTCAAATTCATCATCTGGAAGTATATTGTTAACTTCAGGTTTAGGAGTACTAATAGGTTCTTGAGGTTGAGCTTGTTTAGTTTCAATTTGAGGTTGTTCAGGAATAACAGACTCACTTGGAATCGCTTCGCTTCGCTCCGCTATACCCCCCGTAGAGGATGGAGTTGATTCAGCATCAGTATCATCATTATTATTACTTTCATTAATATCAGGATTAACAGGAACTATTTCTTCTTGTTTAGTTTCATTATTTACATCATTCTCTATTTTTGCAATTTCAGCTAATTGGTTAATAGTATTTCTAAGATGTTCATTACCTTTTGATGTTAAATCTAAAGCAGCATAGGCATCTCTAATTGTTTTATCAACATTAGGATTATTACCATTTTCTTTATCTTTAATAACAGAATTAACATAATCTTTTCCATATTGTTTATAAGCATTACGTAAATCGTCCATAGCTTTATCAACAATTTTTCTACGACTATTATCAAAGAAATTATTAAGATATGTTATTCTATATTTAATATTATCATCAGATAAATTAAGTTGATTTTTATTAATCTCAGTATTAATTTCTGCATTAACAACTTCTGCTAAATCTTTAAATACTTCATTGTATTGTTTTTGTAATTGAACAGCTGATTGAATATCATTTTTATTTTCAATATCAATAGGAGTATAAAGTTTATTAATAGCATCTAATCGTTCATTTAATTGAGCAATACGTTCTTGTTTAACAGAATTATTAATTGCAGCGTTATCTTGAATAGTTTTAATATCTCTTTGAATACTATTAATAATATGTTGATAAATACCGTTCTTAGCAGAATTAATATCAACATCTTCAATATGATTATTTATAATATCTTGATTTAAAACATCATTAGCCCAATTAAGAAGATTATTATAATTTTCTTGACGATTACGAGCATGAACCATTTGGGTAGCTATAATACGACCAACTTCAAATCCGCCACCAAGTCTATTAACTTTATTTAAAGTAGTATTATATTCATTTTTAAGATTATTAATTTCAGTTTTAAATCTATTAATAAGTTCATTACTATCTTGTTGTTGTAATTCAAGTTTATTAGTAATACTATCATTAAATTCTTTACTATTAATAGAACTTTCAAGAAGTCCTAAATTACCAGCATTCATAGAATTAATAATAATATTATCCATATATTCTTTTTCAGCTATACTACGAAGTTCTTCTTCTGTACCGGCAACAATATCAGGATTTACTTGATTACCATTTTCATCAGTTGTAGTTATAAAAGGATTCTTACCATTAGCAATAGAATTAAGTCTTTCTTGATATGCTTGAAATGTAGCAGTACGACCAAGAATTTCATTTTCTCTTTGTTTTTCAGCAGAAGTCCAATCTTTATCAAGTCGCTTATTAATAAATTCTCCAGCTTTATTCATAACTCCACTAAAAACTACACCTCCAAGAGCACCCCAAAATGCTTGTTCCCATAACATAGGGTCTTGAAGATAATCTTTAATAGTTTGTTGAGGAATATCTTTATCAAATACTTTTTTACCATTATACATACCATCTTGACTAGCTATATAGTTAATAGCTTCTTCAACACCTTCTGTCCATTCCGCTCTTACTCCATGAAGTATATCATCGCCAACATCTTTTAATGTACTAGTAATAGCTTGTTTAGTAGTTTTATTACTTAAAGCATTAGTAATTGCGGCAGCATCATCAATATTACTATTAAATGCAGTATTTAAATTTCTAAGTCTAGAACTAGTTGTATTACCACTTAAAGCATTTTTCCATAAGTTCTTTAAACTATAAACTTGCCATATATCAAAAAGAACATTAGCCCAATCTTCAGCAAAAGTAATATCAGCACTATTTTTAGCAATATCTTTAGCTACTTCTTCATCAGACATATCTTTATATTTAGGATTATTATTATAAAACTCTTCTCTTTGTTTATCATTCATATTAGCAAGTTGAGTTTTAGAATAATCTTCAATATCATTATAAGTTTGTCTAGCTTCTTGATAATTTTCAAGATAACGAGAAGGAACTCCAATAGCAGTAGCTTCTGCTATTCTACCAGTAATGGCTCTACTCTTTTGAGTCATATTAATAGCATTAGCCATTTTATTAGCTAATTTATTAAACTTTATACCTTTACCTAATAAAGAAACACCTTTAGCAAGACCAGCACTAGGAACCATAAGAGTTAAAGAACTAGCTATACTAGGAGCATTACTAGCCCACCAAGCAAAATCTCCAATATCAAAAGCCGCATTAGGATTTTCTCTATATATAGCTAAACGTTCATTAATAGATTCTTTTAAAGATTCAAGTTCAGAACTTATTTCAGATTGATAATCATTTGGACTATTACTAACCATATTATAGAAAGCATCAGCTAAATCAGCAAAACCAATAGCTGTTCCAACAGTAATCTCATTACCAATCTGTCCAATCATTCTTAATCCTTGTTCCCAATTACTTTGATTAACAGCACGTTCTTTATCAAGTTTTTCTGGGTCATCAACAGGATTAACATAAACATCATAAGGAGCATATTTATCTATATCATATTGATTAAGATTATATGATTGTTCAGCAATACGACTAAATAAATGACCACGACCCCGGTCACTAATAGAAGTGCCGGGGTTGTAATCAACTAAAGTAGGAGGCTGTATAGCCCCCTTTTTAGTTTTAGGATTATATTCAGGATTAGGTGTTTTATTACCACCTTGTAGAAACTTTAATACATCCATATTAATATAGATTATTAGTTAATTCATCATAGTAATATTGAATAACATAAGGGTCTGAACTGCCACTAAGTTGTGCAAGTTTAGTAGCAACATTTTGTTGAATAGCTTGTACAGCTTGTTCATCTACAGCCATTCCAGCTTTAACAGCAGTAACTGTTTGTTCCCATTGAGATAAATTATCTATAATATCAACAGCACTTTCTTTACTAATCAATCCAATGTTTTGATTATTAGTAGAATTAATTAGATTAAAACCGCCACCATTAGGTACTAATTTAAATTTATCAATTCCAGTAAATGCAACATTATTAGTAAGAGAAATAGGTCTATTAGCATTATAATAATTTTCAACTTTACCTTCTGCTTTCCAAGCAGTATCTTGATTCCAAGATTGAATAACAGCACTATCAATAGCTCCACTACCAACAAGAAGAGTTACAGGTTCTCTTTTAAGTTTACCTTCTGTATCGTAATAGCCAGCAATATTAATTTGAACACCAACATCTCCAGTTTTTGGATCACGAACTATAGTAGGAATGATTTCGTTTTCTTTAGCACTTCTAAGATATGCAGTATAAGCTTTTCTATCTTCAGAAGTCATATTTTCAAATACTCCATTCTCACTAGTAATATAGGCTTCACCTTGAGTTAAATCTATACCACTACGTATAGCCATCATAGCTTGTTCTTCTTTATTCTTTTTATAAGCAGAAAGTTTACTAGCTTCTTCTGGATTAGCATTCATCATAAAATTAATTTCAGCTAATTCAGGAGTTAAAGCACTAATTCCAATAGTAGAAGAAGTTATTTTTCCACCATCAAGAACAGCATCATTTTTAGATTTAAGAGAATCAACATATCCTAATAAACCAACATAAGGTTCTTTATTACCAATTGGTAATTCTGCATGACTTTCTTCACCATTAGAATCAACTCTAACAAATTTATCACCATAACCAAAGAATCTAGTTTTAGCAGCATTTAGAAAATAATTTAAACCTCCTCTAGTGTTTTCAGCTTCTTGAACAGCTTTACCAAAACTATAAATAGATTTATTATAATCTTTTGGTAATTCAGCATATCTATAACCATTACCATCAGAACCAAATCTTATACCAAGACTAGCCGCTTTTTTCTCTCCACCTAAAGCGCTAATAAATGAATTATATACATCATCATTATTAAAGTATTGTCTAATAGCAGAACTATCTCCAAATATCTGATTAACATATTTACTATATGTGTCAGAATATTTATTAGAAGGTAAGTCACTCAAACTAATAATAGAATTATAAGTATCAAATCCATCAATATTATCTTGAGATTTACCAACTTTAAGATTATTAATATATTCTTGATTATCAATAATATCATTAAGATAACTAAGCGCATATGCTCTATCAGTAGGATTGCTAATATTACTCATAATACTATTTCTAATAACATCTGTATCAGCAGTACTTAAATCAATATTAATATCAGGATTATATTTAGTAAGAAGTCCAGCTATTGATTGTCTATTAGTAGTAATTTCAGCTTGAGCTTGTGCAGGCATAAAATTATCAATACGAACAGGAGTACCTTTATAAGTTAAATTATCAATAGCTTGTTTTCTTTGAGTATTATTAGCAGCAGTTTTCTGAGCTAATGCTAATTGAGCTTTCCATGCAGCACCATATGTAGTATCACTAGTTTGATTATAAAAAGTTGCAGCATTATAGAAAGGGTCAATACGTTTAGCAAGATATTGTTCAGGAGTAAGAAGAATACCATTTTTATCTGTTATATCAGGATTACTTCCATTTTGGTCATACTTCCATTTAGCAATCTTATAATCTTGGTCAAGACTAGCTTTAGCACCAGGAGTATTTTCTATAACAGCTTTAACAGCTTCAGCAAGTTTAGCTTTACTTAATCTTTGCCATTGACCTTTACTATGAGAATAAATTTCTCCTGTAACTGATTTAGTAATATCATCAGTAACTTTACCACTAGCATCAAGCCATCTAGTTTGACTACCACCACCTTGTTCTTTAGCAGCCCATTGTAATGCTTGATTGAGTATTTGATTCATAGGAACTTCAGAAACTTCTCTATCTGTAGGAGTCCATTTAGTTCCACCAACAACATTACCATTCTTATCAGTTATATCTTGATAGTTATATTTATTAACAGCACGATAATAATTTTTATAATCTTCGGATAAATCATTACGTTTATCAAGATTATTCATATAAGTCTTATAATCTTGTTGAGCACGTAAACGACCAATCATTCCAGGACTAGAAGTTATATCTCCATAAGTACCAACTATATCATCAAGACTAGAATAAGCATTTCCATATTGCATATTCTCTGTAAGAGCATTTCGAACTTTATTAAGTTGTTCTTGACGCCAAGCATCTTCAGCTTCATTTAAATCTAATTGAGCAAGTTGAGCATCAATTTGAGATTTAGTTTGAATAGCTTGTTGATGTCCTTGTTCAAGAGTATTATAAGTTTTAGCTAAAACATTTAAGTCAATAGGATTAACTTGTTGTCTAAAAGTAGGAGTATAAAAATTTATAGGCATAGTTATTTTCCTCCAAGTTTTCTACGTTTACGAATTACAAATTCATCATAATCAACTCCAGCATCTCTCATTATTCTATCATCAACATTAGGAGCAGATGCTCTCATAGCACCAATAGTATTATTTAAAGCTTTACGATTTTCATATCTACTAATCATATCTTGAATACCAGCATTAATACCGCTAAATAAATTATTAATATTAGTTACTTTAGCTTCTCTAATACCATTATCAAATGCTGCTTTTCTATCTATATATTGATTATATTGTTGAGCATTAAATTGACGAACACTTTGTTGATTACGTCTATCTTGATTAATAAGATTAGTTTCTATATTTTCCTTATTACCATAAAGTTCATTAGCAGCTTGACCAGCAGCATTACGAACTCGTTGCTTACGAGCTAAACTTACACGACTACTAGCTGTATTAGAATCAATATCACGATAAGCTTCAAATTTATCTTCTCTAATTCTATCAAGTTGAGGATTAATATTATATTTAGTTTTAAGTTTATTAGCACTAATAAGAGTAGGTTGACCTGGACCTCTCATTTTATTAATAGCTCTTTTACTAGCAAAATAACTAGCTAAACTACCAGACATATTACTACCTAGTCCAATCCAATCAGCGGCAGTAATATTTTTAAATTTACCTTGACCTTTACCATCAGATTGACTAGATTGTTTAACAGGAACACTAGTAGAAACAGGTAAAGTAGTAGGAATACTAGCTTCTATAGTAGGAAGATTACGATTATAAGTAGCAGTAGGAGGAGTTTTAGTAGAACTAGATTGAACTGATTGACTTGACTTATTCCTTCCTCTACGGGGGGTATTCCCTTTAGATTTAGTAGTAGGTAAATTTGGAATATTAGTATTATCAACAGTTATATTTTTATTATTACCATGACTCCAACCAGCTTTAACAAGACCACTAGTAATAGCAGGTCCATCATTAAATAAAGGAAGTTCACGTTCTGCATAATATTGAGGACGACGATTTCCATTATCTACTTTAGAATTTTTAGTAGGATTATCATTAAAAGTATTAGATTTATTTTTATGCCATCTTCCATTTCTAAATGTATATTCAGAACCAGAAACAGTTTCACCTCTAGCAGATCTATCAATAGGATATGGACTTGTTCTAGTAATAGTTCTATCAGTTATTGGAATATAATATCCATTATCTTCATCATATTCCCAAGTTCTACCATGACGATTAATACGTTTTCCACCATCTCTAAGTTTGTCGTGCCGACCCCCCGTAGAGGATGGAGAATGAAGTAATCCATTCTTAACATTACCACTAATACTAATAATCAATCCATTACTACCTTTCTTTCTAAGTTCAGGATATTTATTATAGACTTTAGCTTTAACATCATTTCTACCATGTAATCCAGCTAATCTTAAAGCATCAATAGCATCGGCTTTAGTAGGAATAGGATAACTTCTATGTCCTCCAGCAAAATCTTTTTTAGCTACACTAGGATAAGGTTTCTTTTTAGAACCATAATCTTTATCTCTACTTAAACCACCCATAGCTTTTATAGTACCGTCATCATTAATTTTATTTCTATCTTTAAAATCTTCTTGAGCTTTAAATACTTTATTTGGATTAGCTCCACCCATAACTAATTTAGCAGGACTAATTCCATTAATAATTGGTTGAGCAGAATAAACTTTAAGTTCATCACCATTAGTTTCTACAATTTCACCATCTTCTACTTCAATACCAGTTTTATCACTAGGACCAATATCAATACCACCTTGACTATGTTTTCTTCCATTCATATAAAAGAAATTATTACCAAGAGGATGAGCAATACCACCATCAACTACATTAGGAACTTTTCCACCAGTAGCATATTGTTTTTGTGGGATATTTCTTCCATTAGTTCTAGGAGTTTGAATAATATTAAATGGAAAAGTTGGTCCAAGGTCTTCATCATTAGGAAAAGATTCTTTATTAAAATTCTTAACATAATCAACAAGTCTACCGGCAGTATTATCCATTAATTGTTCTCTATCATTTCTAGGTATTAAATTATTAATACCATTATAAAGAAATTCATTACCAAGTCTTATTAATCCGGTAGTTTTAGCTACTTTATCATAAACTCCACCAAGTGGAGGAATACCACTTTTAATAAATCTGCCATCTTTAGTAACTGTACCTTTAAATTCACTAGGCATGTCACTTATATGAATAGTTTTATTTTTTCTAGGCATTGTTATATAATATAATGAGAAATTAATATTTTATTGATTTTAAGGCTCTCTGTTGAACGATAACATATAATTCGATTAATAGTTCATACTTATATGTAATAATCCAACAGAGGGCAAAAGATTAACGTCTACGTCCGCCATACCGATATGTTTTCAGTCTATCTCTGTAAACCGATGGAGGCATAACAGACTGTTGATTAATACCATTAGTAATCCATTCAGGACGTTCAAGACCAGTTTTAGGAGCACTATAAACAGATTGTTCGTCTTGTTTAACTTGAATAGGTTCTTTACCTTTGTTTCCAAGCATACCACCAATTAGACTTCCAGCAGCTCCAATGGCAGCACCAATCCAAGCTTTTCTACGTCCACCGCATTTATATTTATTAATAAAGCTAGAACGTTGATACATAGTCATTGGATTAGTCATTGCATTAGAAGTAATATTAAGTTGTTGTTGACCTGATTGAAGTTGCTTACGTTTCTCAGCTTCTTGAGCAATACGTTTATTTTCATTAATTTGTTGATTAGCATTAATGCCTTGCCCTATAGTAGCACCTAATTTATCAAGTCCTTCTACACCAGTAACAGAACTTGCAAGACTTCCCAAACCAGGAAGAGCTTGAACAAGTTCTGTACCAAAATTAGCTTTACGTCTAATTCTTCCACCACATTTAAGGGTAAGTTTATCATTATATTGATTAACATAATCTTGATTAGAATAAGCACTAGTTAAAGCTTGAGCATTTTGTAAAGCATCTTTATGGTCTTGTGCAGCTTGAGCTTCTGCTTGAGCCTTTTCTTGAGCTTTCTTTTGTTTATTACCTTTAATTATACCACCAGCTATACTAGCAGCAGCACCAATAATAGCACCAATAAATGCTTTTTGTCTTTGTCTATCTTTGTACTGTATCATAATTTTCTAAATTGGGTTTGAGCACATTCAAGACTTTCAAATTCAATGCGCTTATTATCTGTATTATTAAATATGAAACGAACTATAAAATAATTACCATAAACTCTACGAAGTTTATCACTTGAAGAATTAGGATGTTTATTAATAGTATTACGAAAATAATTAAAGTTATATTGAGTTAGTTCATACCAAGGTTTTTTATAAGCATTAAACTTATTAAGTTTATCAATATTAATATCAATATCATCAGTATCATTATCTTCATTAAATATACGAAGTATATCTCCAGCATAAGGATGTTCTCTTAAATCTACAGGATTATTAGTATTATCACTATAGAAAGGAATATATATTTTGCGTACTTTATATTTAATAAATTCAAGAAACTTAATAAGTTCATAAGATTCATTAATAATAATATCAATATAACTATTATAAACAAGTTCTGGTTCTTCGCCAACTTCTTGTTTTGAAATCATATAAAGACTATTACTATCATCTCCCATGTGAGTATTAAATCTACCATAATTATATTCATTAGTAAACACATGAAGAGGACAATTAAGTCTATCATTATTATGTTCAGTTTGAAAATAACATTTAGTTTTAGTTGACCAAGCATTATTAAAGTAATAATCATGTAAACTAATAAAGTTACCAACTTTATAATTAAAACTTATTACTTCATTATGAACTTCTTCAATAATAGCTTTGCTAACAGGATTTATATTATTATATGTATAATCAAACTTAATTAAAATACGATTATTATATTTATCATGAGCAAATCTAACATTATTAGGACGATACTTATCTAACCATAACTTTATATCTTCATACATTAATTTAAGTTGTCCATCATCAAATTGATAAAGAGCATGAAAATCATTATTATAGAATATATAACCAAATTCTCCAACTATATATGCTAAATCATCTTGCAATCCACCATATCCTTTATCGCTAGTAAAGACTTCTTTATAATCAACTTCAAAAGCATCAGGTTGATAAAGTTGTACATTTTCATCTCTAGTTTTAAGTGCAGCACTGATATCAAACATAAACATACTATGTTGAGTATGTACTAATAGATAATATCCAATACCAACAAGATTAGTAATTATTCCTTTATTTTCAGTAATATTTTTATAACCTTCAATAGGAAATACTCTCCAAGCATTAACTTCACTTTCATCTTGAATAATATTACTACGTCTTATAGTTTTATCAAAACGAGTAATATTAATAATATCATTACGATATTGAGTTAATAACTTAGGAACAAATTGGTCAACATTACCAATAGGATCTTTAAATAAATCAACACTATTTTTAGGTTCTACAAACGTACCAAATGCAACACTTTTTGTATCAGTTTCTTCTTTAATACTAAATGCTATTTTACTAGGTTCATTATTAAAACATTTACTTTCAAAGAACTTATCGCTATAAAGAGGAAATTGAATATATTCAACAAAAGGTTTATCAAACCAACAAGGATGTGTACCATCAATATAATAATAAGGAGTATTATCAGGCGAATATAATCTATAATCTCCTTCATTCATAATAACTCTATTATCATTATATACTAATACTCCATCATATGTCATTCTACCATTATATCCATGTTCAATAGAATATGTTCCACTAGAATAACGAACATCATTAAGTCTTATAAGTTCTTTTTCTTTATTAATATAAATGTTTCTAGTACAATTAAGAACAGTAGCAAGAAACATAGTTTCAGCATCTAAAGAAAGTTCTTTATAATCATCCATTTCTAATGCTGTACCTTTTCCAGCTCTATCATCTGCAATACTATCAGCTACTACTAACTTATAATTATTAATAGGTTTATATACATTTCTACTTATTACTCCTATAACAGGCATATTATAACTATATGGATAAGTAGTATTAACAACCATATCAACAACATCAGATTTTTCTCTAAACGGTTCAAATGTACATTTACCATCAATACGAATTATATTAAAATCATATTTAATAGTATCATCAATGTCAAATCTACCACTATATAGATAACATTTATCACTAGTATAATTATTAGAAACAAAACCTGGCTTAGCAGCATAATTAGATTCTTGCCATGTAACATTACTAGCTATATTAGCAAAATCTTTTCTAGTTAATAATCCTGTATATCTAGTAATAGGTTCTACTTTTTCATAACTAACAAACCAACCAACATAACCTAATTCTTTTATTTTATTCCAAAGATTATTATCAATATTAACATTAATATAGAATTTATTAAAGGTATCATTCATATTATATACAAAACCTCTAGTATGTTCTCCACCAATAGATTCAGACT
>ERZ780026.516-NODE-516-length-15505-cov-6.62246_pt1 | contig 15505 bp, 9 predicted proteins | sample MGYA00511861_ERZ780026 | MGnify/ENA primary metagenome ERZ780026 (study PRJEB29588, sample SAMEA1972002) | human gut metagenome | biome: human gut; feature: human-associated habitat; material: faeces | place: Denmark | collected 2008/2010 ...
TCTTTAATAATAATAAAACCTGCACATTCCTGCATAATCCCAATAATGGTCTTTATTAGATGAATGATGTCTAAGAACTTCAACCTAGAAACTATTAACTTTATAAAAGATGTGACTTAAAAAAAATACTAATATATGGATTGCTCAAATTGTTTTCAATTGAAAAATCCATATATCAGTATTTCATTTCCCAAGTTTTGCATCATATTTTTCTTGATTAACTAAGCCCCTACTGTTTTCATTGGTAAAACTTACGCAAATTCAATGACAATACTTCAGCAATTTTTTACCAAAGTATTGTCAACATTAGCGTCACGTCAAATTGAAGCAAATTAATCATTAATAAAAATAACCTAAAAGAATTAATGACTATTTTATAAAAACAAGTTCACCAATCTTATTATCAACAGAAAAAGTAATAAAGTAACATTGTTCCCTAATATCTAATATTTCAAGTCCAGTTAATTTTATTTTAACAGGAGCTTCCCCTTTTTTTAAAGTAGTTAAAAAAGCATTTAACTTCTTCCCCATTGTAGAATCTCCCTCCCATTCTAATACATATTGAATCTGTTCCACACAAGAAGTAACAGCAACCTTATTCCCAAAAACTGTCAATCCCCAACCGTTAGGTTCATCTAGAGCAATACTATTTGTCCAAACAAACCTTGGTTTATCTGAATCCAGTATTTTAGAGATAATAATAATATTAAGAAGTGCTGTTTGACCGTTCTCATCAGTAACAGTTAAAGTTACACAACCTGTCAATAATGCACGGATATTTATCTCATTTCTCATCTGATAAAGAAATCTGATAATTTCCACTTCCACCAATTATTTTCACAGTAACTGTCTCTCCTTCTTTTATCTGAATTTTAGTTTGTTCAAGAGATAACTCAGATATACTCTCCACCTCTTCCTTGCAAGAGGTTAACACATTAGTACCTATTCCTAAAAATAAAAGATAAAAAAACAGATTGTTAAAAAAGTTTCTCATAGCATGAATATTTATCATTTATTAATAATAAGAGTTGTAACCACTCCATTTTCACTTATTGCTTTCAAATTTAATTCACCACTCATTGAAGTCAAATCCACAATTCCATTCTCTATACTTACTTCTTCTCCATTAACGTAAAATTTATTAAAAGATTTAGAGTTTTCACCAACAATACGAGCCACTCCGTTTTCCAATACAATAGCAGGTTCTTGTATCCAACTATAATCAACAGCCTCTTCATTTATAAAGCAGCCCATACCAGAAAAACGAAAATTTGCATGATTTGTCAAGCGTAAAAAATTTATATCAGGAAGACTTCCGTCAGATTTACGAGATCCCATTAATTCTTGTTCATTCAAACTTTCAAAATCAGACTCTGATAAATTCAAATCATTTGGTGCAAATGAATTGTTTTTAATTTCAGAAAGGGTATTATCTACATTAATTAAATGTTGTGGAAAACCTCCCGAATTACGAGGACTTAATGATAAGTTATTTTTAATAATATGTCCATATCCAGGTACATCAACAGCCTCATTTGACGATTTTCGATTCAACATATTATAATTACTTGGATTTTTATAAGCCGTATTGTTTTCGAAAATCAATCCTCCAAGATGATGATTAGAATAGAATCCTTGCTGACGATTATAATATGCTAAACAATAACGCACTGTATGTTGCGGTATCGGATTTGGAACCTTTTTTATGTCTCCCATACCATATCCACCAGATTTAAAACCAGCTCCATTTCCACCAGAAGATTCTATAGAATGGGGCTTATACCCATTACGAAATGACCAACAATACTCTATAATATATGAAGCATAACAATTAATCAAATCAAAACCATCATCTCCATTGTTCCAAGCCCGACAACCTCTAAATATATTTCCAGTACTAGTTTCCTTATTTGCATGCCCTCCAAATCCATCTACATTTCCAGAATCACCTTCAGAATATCCATCATAATTATCATGAGCGTCACAATTCAAAACTAAATTATTCATACCTTTTACCAAATAAAAGCCAATTGCCATACCATCATGTACATCTATATTTTCCAATATATTATTATTTCCTCCCTCAATACGAAAAACTTCAGACTGAGTATGACCTTTAATTGCTACTTGAGTGCCTACAACTTCAAAATTCTTGAATCTCCAATAGCTACCAGCAATATAGAATACGGCAACACGACGATCTGTAAGTTTGATTTGCTCCATATTAAGTACCGGACGCTCATTCTCATAGCCAATAACACAAATTGGACTTGATGGACTGCCCTTTTGTTTAATATCAAACACTTTAGCATAAGTTTTATTTCCACTTTTATCCATTATCCAATCTTCAGTAACATTATATTCTCCTCCACGCAGATATATATTATCACCAGGTTGAACCAACTTTAGAGCTTTAGACAAGGTTGCAAAAGGTTTTTCAATGCTACCTACATTCATGTCATTTCCATCAGTTGCCACATAATAATCTGTTGCATAAACAGAAACAGACATTCCACATGCACACACCAATCCGGCGCACAATTTCCTTACAAATGATTTCATACTACAAAATTTTAATTATAAAATATAAGGTTACAATCCGATTTGTTAAAGCGTATTGAATTCAAAATAATATCAATGTTGGCATTGTTCTTTCAAGCAAATTAGAAAAAAAATAGTCAACAGTTTTATTAAAAATAAGCAAACAAAGTCTTATTTTTTCCGATTATATTATTAACTATTAGATTAAACAAAGAAAATATAAAAAGGCTCTTTTATAAAAGCACTACTTCGGTAAATTTTCACCTGGATGTTAAAAGTTAAACATAGAGCAGACTGAAACTAGCTCAATAAACATATAAGAGATCATTGAAAAATTGTCAAAAACAGATGGTTAGACAATAAGAATTGTAGATAAAAAAGTAACTAAATAGCTGATAACAAAGAAGAAAAAATTACGTAATTCATTGTTTTTTTTATAATTTAACAGAACCAGATTCCAATTGGATTTTTGCTTTAAAGACAACAAACAACATGCTGGAATCACCAACTGTCAGTCAACAGACTTCAGAAAGCTGGATTTTCACTTCAATGCATCGCTCGTTGCCATCAACTTGGTCAAAGCGATATGTAAGAAACCCGAAATAACATATTCCATTCCTCTTGCAAGTCAGTTATACACAATGCTTATATACTTGAACGATTTATTTGCATATTTGAAATTAACTTAGGCCCACAAGTTATTGACAAACTTTTCAAAGAACTCATTTTTTTACTGCCAAAGCTGCTTAGACTTGGCTAATTTTTAACGAACTATCACAATGAAGAATCCAATGTTTTAAGGAAGCATAAAATCTTTCAAAGCCATTTTACAATGTATTTGTTCTTGCCCGGAAACGGTTTCTGAATTCAAATATACATCGATAAGATCGTCATCATTCATACCTTTATCTTGAAATTTATAATAAATTTCTCCAGGCATTTCAAGACTTATAAACGAAGAAATTGAGTTATTACTACTTTGTATACTATTATTAAAATACAAATTTAAATTTAACTTATTATTAGAAGTATCTATATCCTTTTCGCCATCATAGTATAATAAAAAGAAAACCGGCTTATATAAATCATACTCAAAAGTTGGAACAATATTCATATAACCATTTTTTATATAGAATGCTCCGGCCGTTTTATCTAATGAATAAATACTCTTATTTTTTAGTTGGATAGAGTCTTGACCGAATATTTGATACTCTTCACTTAAAGTGTCAACATGAACTGTAAAAGTAGGAATCTGTTGGTTCATTCCATTCGTACTGTTTAATATAACATCATAAGTTTTTCCGTCCTCCAATTGAGTTGTATTTTCATTTTCATCCAATAAGTTAAAACTAACTATGGCACGTTGCACTTCTTTTAACCAAGGTATACGATTAAGACTTTCTTCTGTTGGAACTAAAATTGCACCAAAATCCGTGTATAACTTGTAGCCACGAATATTGTCTCCACCAACCGTAACATATACACCATTAAATTTAGACCATTGCGCATCATCGTCATTACTGAGACAAGAGCAAAATAGCCCGATACAAACTACAAAGAAAAAGAGGATATAAAATCTAGATTGTTTCATGACATTTCTATAAATTATAATTTAAAGGTAAAAGAGGATGCTTTATACATATTGATGCATCCTCTTATTATTGTACGTTTATTCTATTACCATCCTGCGTTTTGAGACAAATTAGGGTTTTTCATACGTTCCGATTGTGGAATTGGGAAAAGATACATTTTATCATCCCAAACACGATTGACAACATTTCGTTTATAAGTGATAGTACCATCCTCATTTTTTGTAAGTTTCATTTCTATGATGCTCTTTAATTTATCACCATCTTTCCATCTTCTCAGATCATAAAAACGATGTCCCTCAAAAGCCAATTCTACCATGCGCTCATTCTGATATTTATTCCAAAAGGCATCTGCCGACAAACCTGTTGGAAATTCCGGCATTTTAACATCAGTACGATTACGTATGATATTTACCGCTTCACAAGCTGTCATTCCGAATTCACCAGCATTATCAGCAGAACCCGTATATTGGAATATGGCTTCTGCATAGTTTAAGTAAAATTCTCCTAAACGATAAGTGATCCATGAATGGCGGCTGGTTTTTGTTGTACTATTAGCACTCAGATCAATGGCTGAATCCAAATATTTTTTCAAATAATATCCGGTAGGGGTTGCACCTGAAAGAGGTTCAGCATTTAAACCTCCATAAAAAGTTTCAATAGGATTGGCATTCTTTGACGGCCATTTTGTATCTCCATTCTTTACAATAGTCATATCGAAACGTGGATCACGTCCGGCATATGGATTAGAAGCGTCATAACCACTTCCTGTTTCATTCCACATTTTTCCAGTAGCTTTCATTTCATAGGCGTCAACCATATTTTGTGTTGGGCAATTACCGGAGTTTCCACCTGGCACTCCCATCGGAAAATTATATTCTTCCAATGTGCTGATGTTACCATTATATCGACGAACAAAAATCATTTCATTATTTGACCAGTTGTTAGGTCCCCACAATTCTGAATATTTACTTAATTTAAAACCATTAGCTGTACAAGTTTCAATTACCTCTTTATTAGCTTCAGCCGCTCTACGCCACAAATCTTTGTTATTTCCCGGATTAAATAATGGACTGGCAGCATATAAAGCAGCACGTGCTTTTAATGCCAAAGCTGCATAACAAGTAACACGACCGTTCTCTGCTGGGGCAATTCCGTCCAATCCAAGTTTTGTATAGTCTGCAGGTAATTCTGTAGATAATTTGTCACATTCTGCTATAATGGCGTTAAAAATTTCCTGTGCAGGGGTGCGTGTCAGACTGTTTACTTGATCTGTAGTTACCATTTCTGTAAAATATGGAACATCTCCATAAGCACGTACTAAATTAAAATAAAAATATGCACGCAAAAAACGAGCTTCCTTGAAACTGTTGGTATAACGGAACATTTGTGCACGATAGTCATCATTCAATTTTAGCTCATCAAATGTCAATCCTTGAAATTCAGCCAGATACTGATTACATATCTGAATTGCTTTATAGCTACTAGACCAGATGTTAGACATTGGATTAGCCGGGCTCCAAGATCCGTTTACAAAATCACATATATCATTGTTTGTATAAGCATATTCAGCTTCATCACAAGCAGATGCCAGCATTCCACCTTTATATGTTTGGCCAAAGTCATAGTCTAATATGGAATAAACATTGGTAATCATACCAATTACATTTTCATAACTTTCATCTATATAGTCTTTTCCGTAATTGGCATATTCGTGATAATCCAGATTACATGCAGCCAAAGTTACCATACATGCTATTCCGCTCACTATTTTTTTGATTTTCATAATCATGTTTTTAATTTAAGTTCAACAATTAAAAGCCGATAGTTAATCCAGCCACTACACTACGAGTTAAAGGATAAGTCACTCCATAAACTTCGGGATCGGCAATATTAATCTTATCAAAGCACAAAAGATCAACACCTCTCACATAAATCTTTGCATTGCTCAATATCTTGCTTTTCTTTACCCATATTTGTGGAAACTTGTAATACAACTCTATTGAACGAAGTTTCAAAAATGAGCGGTCTGCCAACCACAAAGTATTAGTTTGATAATTGTTCTCATTACTTTGAGAACTCAAACGAGGATATTTAGCATCTTGATTTTCTGGAGTCCACCGGTTATCATAATATTCCTGTGAAATCGTTGTATTATTTATTAACGGCCAGTATAAACTCTTCGTATTTAATACAGCAGAATATCTTCCTGTCCCTTGGAACATAGCATCAAAGCCTAACCCTTTCCATTCTGCTCCCAAATTGAATGAATAGTAAATTTCAGGAGCAGTAGTACTATGTCCTATAGCAACTTTATCATTCGCATCAATAATATTGTCACCATTAACATCTTTATATTTTATATCACCAGGTTTTACATCACCAAATGACTGTTTAGGACTATTCTCAATGTCAGCTTGATCCTTAAAATATCCGATAACTTCCATACCATAAGTTTGCTTCAGAGGCTTACCTGTAGTTATAAGATTATCATACATACGCGGTTCTTCCATTTGCTCGATAATCTCATTTTTGGCTAAAGCAAAATTGGCTCCTATATTTAAAGTAATGTCAGCAATTTTTTTACGATAATTAGCACCAATTTCAACTCCCCAACTATCGACAATACCACCATTCTCATAAGGAGCAGTAAATCCTAAGACACTTGAATAATGACCGCTTGAAGACACCCAAATATCTGAACGTCTTTCATAATAAGCATCAAAAGATACGTCCAACCCATTGAACATACTGGCATCTAAACCCAAATTATATTTATATGCTTTTTCATGAGTAGAATTCAAAGAAGCCAAACGACCTAATGACCAACTTTGCGTTCCTACAGAATAATTTGTATCAAATGGATAATAACCACCGCCACCATATGTTTGTTCCCAATAGTTAGTAACCTCACTGTCATCATCCAACGGAAGACGGTCGGTATTAATGACACCAAACGAAGCCCTCAGTTTCATAAAATTAATCCAAGAAAGATCTTTCATGAAATTTTCTTTTGACATGACCCAAGCTAAGCCAACAGTGGGAGATATAGACCATTGGCGTCCTGGTGCCAATTTATTAGACGCTGAAGCAACTACACTCAAATCAGCAAAATATTTATCTTTGTATCCATAATGAGTATAGAAAGAGGCATTCTGACGATACCAGGTCTGATCGGTCCCTTTGGTATTACGGTATTCATAGTCCCATTTTAATTGACTATAAATTTTATTGTCCTTATTTATCTGTTTGTCATAAAATAAAGTTGCTGCAAAATTGAATACCCGTGTAAATGCAATACATTTAGCATCACTACTCATCGAACTTTCTTTACCATCAGTATAATAAGTCGTACTTGAAGGTACACCATTTTCCCATGCAGTTACCGAATTACTACCATAAACAAAAGTTTTAGAATGATTTTCCCAATATTGGGCATAGTTATCATAAGATAACATACCGCTTGCTCCTAGTCCTGGGGTTATAGATGATAAATCCTGGGTCAGCGTCATATCAGCGAACAATGTACGTTCGTGGAACTTTGTGTAAGCCGCTGCTTGTGATACAGCTAAAGGATTTTTGGTCCCAGCCCAAGTCGCACTACCTCCCCATGTACCATTTTCCAAACGAGCGGGAAAAGCAGCGGAAGGTAAAGTATAAATCATATCCCATAAATTAGCACCTCCCTGACCATTCGCTCCCGGAGTTCTAGTTTCTGACAGGATACCTAATACATTTAATTTCAATTTTGTTTTTTCTGTCAGATCAATATCCAAATTAGTACGTAAATTGGCTCTGGAGTATTGGTCCTGTGTAGAATATCCATCATTCATATAAGGATTGGCAATAAACCCTTTATTAGTAGTCAAGTTAGCCATAGCATAATAACGGAATTTGCTTGCCCCACCTCGGAAACTTATATTATATATATTGGTAGCATCCATATCGCGATAAGTTTCTCCAAGCCAATCCACATTAGCATACAGATATGGATATTGACCACTACGAAATGCGTTCAATTCATCTTGTGTATAACGCGCTGTTAACCCGTCATTTGCCAATGCTTCATTCATGGCATTTGCATAAGAATAACTGTCTACAAACTTGGGCTTGCGTGCTTGCCAACCGAAACCATGATCATAAGTAAACTTGATTTCACGTGTATTATAAATACCACGTTTGGTAGTAATATTTACTACACCATTTATACCTTTATGCCCGTAAATTGCTACTGCAGCAGCATCTTTCAATATAGTGACAGTTTCTACCTCTTCAGGAGTGACATCTGTAATATCACGTTCAATACCGTCTACCAATATTAACGGATTATTAGTGGATAAACTTTGTAGACCACGAATAAAAAATGTAGGTTCGGCATCTGCATATCGTCCGCTACCTTGCAAAGTTGTCAACCCTGTACCATATCCAAAAAGCGAATTAGCTATATTTTTAGCACTACGCTTATTGAAATCTTCATTATATACGGTAGAAATTGATGAGGTAGATTCTTCCAGACGTTGAGCTTTATGATATCCGATTTCTACAACTTCATCGGAATATTTTGCCGGCTTACCGGAAGTTATGCTATCATTGAGTTCCTGTGCATACCCTTGCAGACTCAAAAAAGCAAGGAGTGCCGGAATAATTAATCTATTTTTTCTCATAATAATTAATTCAAATTGTAATTGAAGTATTCATTAGTTATTACCATCCGGGATTTTGAACAAGCCCGTATCCTTTATTAACTTCTGTTGACGGGAATGGAGAAAGATACCATTTAGGGTCAAATCCATTTGTCCACCAATAACGAGTTGGGTTATTCAATTCAAATTTTTCATATTCAAAATGGGTCGGATAAGCCATCTTCCCTTCATCGTTTCCACGCCAAGGCAAATCTCTTCGTACTCCGTTGTCATCCAAACGATAAATGAAAAGTCCATGCAATTGTTTTTCAAATATATCTGCTCGTTTATAGCGAATCAAGTCAAAGAAGCGTGCATCTTCCATACCTAGCTCACAAGCACGTTCACGAAGAAGTTCTTCGATAAAAGCATCCTTGTTACTTTGTAAATTTTTATCCGGATTACATTCTGCCAATCCTTTCATTCCTACACGTGCACGTACAATATCTACTTGAGCTATAGCTTTATCCATACTGCCTCGTGAACTTTGACACAATGCTTCCGCATAAATTAAATGCAGTTCAGCTATACGGATACAAGGCCAATGTACATATCTACGCAGCATATCGTTTCCCATTAAGAATTTGATAGGTGCATATCCCGTAGCAAATGAACCTGTTTGACTGGTAGGACCATTGCCGGCACTCTTTCCCCCCAACCACGATTCAAAACAATAACCTGACATATTTCCTGTGGTCCAATCCAAAGATTCTTGCTGACCGTTTACAATGATTTCTTCATACATACGCGGGTCACGGGTCAATTCTATATTTATCAGTCCGTCACTGGTTGTGCCCGTTCCTTTCAAAAACATTTCATCCAGTTTTCCTTCACTTTTGGCCTTATCCCAATCAAACGGCGTACCATCTTTCCAAGGGAACATTTCCATATATTCTTGTGTAGGACTGTAACCACGATGAATGCTCATAAGAGGATCTCCCCATTGGTGCCAATTATAATGACTTGATTTGAATGCATCAATATCAATTACACGTGTGTTTATCAATACTTCCGGGCTATCCAAATTAGCATAGCCTGCACGATATGCCAAACGATAATCTTCTGGACGAGTACCTTTCGCCTGCTGTAAACTATATCCACCTTTAGAAGCCAGTTCATTAAAGAATTGTTCACACGCTTCCAGACAGCGATCCCATAGTTCCGGTTTATAACCACCATACCAAATAGCAGGATTGCCTATCGCTCCCGGGTAATAAGGCTGGTCGGAATTAAATAAAGGTGAGGCTGCAAATTGAAGAATACGACATTTATAAGCTAAAGCTGCCGCTCTAGTCCAACGTCCGGATTCAGATGCAGGTGTTTCTACAGTCCAAGGAAGTACAGCAGCAGCTTCATCCAGCAATTGTACCATATAATTCACTGTTTCTTCCACACTGTTACGAGGCATTTCATAGCTTGTATCCGTTCCACTGAATGTACCTTTAATTAAAGGAATGCCACCATAATGACGAAATACATCAAAATAACGGGAAGCAAGAATACATTTCGCCTGTGCCACCATAGAAGCTTTTTCATCTTCCCCTAGCCCCGGTACATTATCAATATTCTCAATCAACATCCATACTCCACGTACAGCTTCCCAGACATTATTTCTTAAATAATCAAATTTATCAGAACGTTTACCATAATTGGCAGTGTGAGTACCTTTATAATATGGTCCTGAGATTCCACATGACGGATAAGTGAAAATATACAAATCTGTTAAAGCTTCAGGCTTGCCTACATATTGATTGGAACTTTCCTGATTAGCCACATTCTTATATGGAAGCCCATAATATTGCATGCCATAAAGATTAGTCAGAAATTGTCGGGTATATTCAGCATTATTAAATACTGTATCTTTTGTAACCGACCCTCCCGGAGCCTTTTCCAAAAAAGAGTTGCCAAACTTAATCTCATCGACACATGAAGTAGCGATGACAGATGTCAGAGCCAGTCCTGAAGCAACATTAAAAATCCATTTATTATATTTTTTCATTTGATTGCATTATTAAGATTAAAAACCAAGTTTCAAACTCAATGAATATGTTTTTGTCAGCGGATAAGAGGGAGAATTACTAGCCTTTGATTCCGGATCACTCCAAAAATATGGAGTAAAGGTCAATAAATTATATCCACTTAACGCTAACTGCATAGTATTCAGTTTCAGTTTTTTCATAAACGGAAGATTGAAATTATAAGCAATTTGCAGATTTTTCAAACGAAGATACTTAGCATCTTTCTCCCACAAAGTTGATTCCGCATAGTTATTGGTATCGTTGATAAATGTCGCACGCGGATATTCCGCATTTGGATTCGGATTCTCTGGAGTCCATGTATGATCTAACATATATTCCAACAAACCTCCTTGATCTGAGTTTGTACGGTCTGTAAAAGGTTGGCGGAATACACTTGATATACTGCGGCTTACATTCCATGCGGCAGTCCATTGCATTGAAACATCAAATCCCTTCCAACTGAATCCCATATTAAGACCGGCCATGTATTCCGGATCATCTGTGAAACCAAATTGACGTGACATATCGTTAGAATCTATTTTACCATCGTTATTTAAATCGACATATACACAATCACCATTTTTTAAATCACTGACTAATTGTTCTGGCATATCCGTACCATATACTTCTTTGTAATGAGCAGGGGTTGTTTCCGAATTATAATATTCAAAGAATTTATATTGACTGCGTGAACCAAGACGACGTCCTTTTTGATACATATACTCTTCATTTTGCGGAGCTTCTTTTCTCTCTACCACCCGATTTTGATTGTACATCAAATTCAATCCTACGTTATACCTGAAATTGTCACCTATTTGATCATTCCATTTTAAAGTGATTTCCCAACCCCAGCTTCTCATTTCCCCAAGATTAGCCAATGGAGGAGTAAATCCTAATACAGAAGGAGCCGTACCGTCACTCAACATAATATCTGTACGTTTTTCATGATAATAATCAAATGAAGTGCGTAAACGATCATTAAGGAAATTAGCATCTACACCCAAATTGGTTTTCAACGCTTTTTCCCATGTAATATCTTGGTTATTCTTTCCATTTTCATAAGCAGCAGGACTTACTGTGGAATTATTGATACCAAACAAAAAACCATGACCATCACGGTTAATTAAAGAAGAATTATTAACTACATAAGGATCAGACATATAGAGGAAACGTTGCTTGTTTCCGTCAAAACTATCATTACCAACTAGACCGATTGTATAACGAAATTTCAAGAAACTTACTACTGATTTTATAGGTTTCCAGAATTTTTCCTCACTAACAATCCAACCAAAAGAACCGGCCGGAAAAGTACCAAAGCGTTTGCCGGGTGCATAATTCTCGGAACCATTATATCCAATATTGAATTCTGCCATATAGCGGTTTTTCCAATCATAAGTTGCACGTCCCACTATACCAACCATACCACGAGGAATATCAGAATATGCACTAGGATAATATATCTTAGACTGATTGTATAACAATAATGCTGAAACATGATGGTTACCGAATTCCCGGGCATAGTTTAAGGCTGCCTCCATATACCAATCACGTGATTTAGCCGGATCCTTATCTTCATATTTCAACTGAGAATTTTGTCCATATTTCTTATAAGCAATCGTACCATCTTCTTGTAATACAGGAGTATAAGTTGCAACACTAGCACTAGCCTGTGTATAAGATGTAAAACCACTATTGTATGATCCTTTAATATGGAATGACAATCCTTTAGTTATAAAATCCAGTTTTTGTTTTAATTGGACATCAGCATTTAAGGTGTTATTACTGGTTCGCATAAAACCTCCACCATAGTATCCCATGCCGCTACCACCAGTAAAAGGCATTCTCAAATCCGGATAGTCCGTACTTGCATTAACCAGTTTGCCATCGACAAGTCCCGGGCTAGAAAACGGAGTGGAATAATACATGTTTATTAACATCCCGGCACTACCCTGTCCAGTATAAGGTTTAGAAGCATTATTCACATTACCAGCAATATTCATTGATAATGTTGTCGTTTTGGTTACGTCAATATCTAGATTTGAACGGTAATTGAAACGATTATATTGATAAGACAGATTATAAGGCAAGTCAAATTCTTTAAATAAACCGCCTTGTGTATAAGCTCCTGCTGAAATAAAATAACGTACACGGTCTGTACCACCTGATATATTAACATTATGCTGTGTTTGAAGGGTCATATCTTTTAAGCAATAGTCTACCCAATCCACACTTGGAAAACGAACGGGATCTGAACCATCTTTAAATTTCTGAATTATTTCATCCGAAAACGTAGGATTCAAACCATCACCAGTATTTATTTGGTTATAAAAAGTAGCATATTGATAAGAATTAGCCATTTTAATACTTTCGGTCGGGGCAATAATACTTGAGGAAGTCGTAAATGAAATCTTAGCCTTTCCTTCCTTACCTCTTTTAGTCGTAATTAAAACAACGCCATTTGCACCTCGTACACCAAAAACAGCCGTAGCAGAAGCATCTTTTAATATAGAAATACTTTCTATTTCATTAGGATCAATATCATTCATACTACGTTCCACACCGTCTACTTGAATAAGAGGAGCAGATTGATTCCATGTAGCTTGACCACGGACAAAAATATTCGCTGCATCACTCCCCGGTTCACCGGAATACTGTACGGTAGTCAAACCTGCCATTTGCCCTGATAACATATTAGAAATGGAGCCTATTGGAGTTTTTGTCAATTCTTCACCTTTTACACTGGAAATAGCTCCAGTCACAGAAACCTTTTTCTGAACGCCATAAGCTACAACCTCTACTTCTCCTAACATTTGAGAATCATCATCCAAAACTATTTCAATGTTAGATTGTTTTACTTCTACAGTTTTGGAACTATATCCAATGAATGAAATCAATAACTTAGCTCCTCTAGGAACATCCAGCTTAAAAACTCCATCAATGTCGGTTATAGTACCTACTGTCTGACCTTGCACAACAACATTGGCACCAATAATAGGCTCTCCTAAATTATCTATGACCTTACCGGTCACTGATATTTTTTGTTGCTGAATAATATTGTTTGCAGCTACTGCCGACTGTCCTCCAAAGGAAAGGGGCAGAGGACCTGCAAACAGACTAAAGAGAAAAAGCCACCGAAATTTTAATCGATGTCCCAACAGACTTGAATTCTTTCTGTCTTTCATACTTTAATTATTAAGTTAAACAAAAGTTAGTTTTCTATTCTCTCAGGAGAAATAGGTCTCCTACCTGTGAAAAAGTGTTGCAAATATATGCGCGAATATTAAAAAAGCCAATGTAGGATTGTACAAAAGCATGGAATTTTCCGTCTTTTCAACTGAAAAATAGTACAAACTTCTGTGAACAATCTCAAAATGGATAGTTTCAAGAGCATTTTTGTTATACAAGAGTGCTTTTATTTCTGATTGTTACTTTAATATTGTATTGTAAAACGTATAAACTAAAATTTGAATATGGCTAATCTTTCAATAGTAATTGTACCTGCTAAAAAATTATCTAACGGTAGACATAGAGTCAGGATCGCAGTGGCTCATCGTTCACAAACGAGATATATTTCAACCCAATTCATTTTGGATTCTGCAAATCAAATGAAAAATGGACGAGTAGTAAAACATGAAAATGCAGCTAATATAAATGCTTGTTTGCGCAAGTTGATTAATGAATACGAAGAGATTCTTTCGTCTATTCATTATCAGTCGAATATTTCATGCACTGAATTGATACATGTTATAACTCGGGAACAACAAAAAAAAGGAATAACCTTTAATACGGTAGTGAAAGAATATCTTTCAATGATGGAAGCAGACGATCGTAAAAAATCACATAAATTATATAATATAGCTTGTGCAAAGTTCCTTAAACATATGAAAGGTGATTTTCCTTTGGTACAACTCAGTCCGACACATATACAAAGTTTCGCTGATGTAATGAAGGCTGAAGGATTAAAAGAAACTTCTATCAGAATTTACCTCACTTTAATAAAAGTAATATTGAACTATGCCAGGAAAATGAATTATGTAACTTATTTAGTTCATCCTTTTGTTTTATTTAAAATGCCAGTTAGTAATATCAGAGAACTAGATCTGTCCGTTGATGAATTAAAAAAAATACGTGATGTGAAATTATTCAAGTCTGTGCATATCATGGCTCGAGATATATTTATGTTAACTTATTATTTAGGTGGCATTAATCTAAGAGACCTAATGGAGTATGATTTCACTAAAGGGAACTGTATGAGATATATAAGACATAAAACCCGTAATAGCAAAAAAAATGAAAATGAAATAGCTTTCACTATCCAGCCAGAAGCACAGACAATTATTGAACGATATATTTCTGAAAATGGGAAATTAGTTTTTGGCAAATATGAATCTTATGAAAAAGTATATAGTTTGGTCTTTAGACATATAGGAAAGGTGACTGATCTGGCAGGCATAAATAGAAAGGTTTCATATTATTCTGCAAGAAAAACATTTGCACAACATGGTTATGATATAGGTATCGAAATAGAAAAAATAGAATATTGTATTGGTCATAGTATGAAAAACAATCGTCCTATATTTAATTATATACGAATAATGCAAGAGCACGCCGATAAAGTTTTTAGAGAAATCTTCGATCAATTGCTTAAATAGTCAATTCTATTATTATATATGCA